>Ga0316207_10000351_pt1 | contig 81797 bp, 65 predicted proteins | sample 6weekpyrite_MG_FD_204943 | JGI IMG/M metagenome (GOLD analysis project Ga0316207, IMG submission 204943) | Microbial mat bacterial communities from mineral coupon in-situ incubated in ocean water Damariscotta River, Maine, United States -... | ecosystem: Environmental > Aquatic > Marine >...
GTTCTGTGTGACCTTTTTGACGGCCAAAGCCCTTTACCTCAGTAACTGTAATGCCTTGCACGCCGATTTCAGATAATGCTTCACGCACATCATCGAGCTTGAAAGGTTTGATAATAGCCATTATCAATTTCATCATTACGCTCCTTACATTACTTTTAAAATAAAAACCTGCTACGACATGCAGCAGGCCATGTTCTTATTAAAACTCAGATTAAAGATCGAAGCTTTGACCCCAAGAAACTGAAACACGCGGATCACCCGCTGAACCCGTTTTGTCATTGTCATCGTATGCAAAAGTGAAATCACCTTTACTTAAACTTAATTGCATATGTGAGTAATCATCTGCTGAACCACCATCAACATCATAGTCACCATAAGTTAAACCAAGCATTAAACCTTTCTTAACTTCAAATTCAGCACTTAGATACATGTATGTGTCATCTTCAGCACCACCAGCTTCCTTACTTGTTGTGAAAGCAACACCAGCAGTAAAGTAACTAACACCTGCATTTACATAAACTTCATCAAAATCAAGTTGTACTGCAGCACCTATTGGGTACGTGTACTTGATATAACCCACATCTAAATCAACAGGGCCCGCATTGAAACCGTAACCAGCGTACAAATCCTGCTCATATTGGCTGCCATCAAGATTTGATGTCCATGTACCCAGATAGAAACCAGAATCATGAGCGTAATCGATACCGCCAGATATAGCAGCAGCATCTTTTGTTTGAGTAACACCACGCCAGATATAATTCGATGTAACACCGACATTTGCTGTTAATGAAGATTCAGCTAAAACAACACCAGTACCTGCCGTTGATGCTGATGCTAATAAAGAAGCAGCAATAATTTTGTGTAATTTTTTCATGTTTATTTCCTCAATAGTCGACTTTTATAATTTACTGACACTTGTAGTGCATGGTGCATGCCAAAACAAAAAATGCAACAATATCAATTAGTTACATTTAACTTCATCACTGCGCGATATTTTTTGCACCATCACTGGTCATCTTGTCGCATTAAGGGCACCAAAATAGAGCGTAAAGAGTAAATATGCCTAAAACCTAAAGAATGTATTTGTTTTTACACACAAAAAACCCGCTTAGAAGCGGGTATTTTTTGGGTTACTTAATAAAACGCTTAATCAAATGATCGGCCAACGGTGACAAAAAAAACAACATCATTATCAACGCCCTCATTCTCATAAGTGACACCGAGATTCATATTAAAATCCTTAACATCAAATGCGAGGTTTGCGCTTACATCGCTGCTGCTTGGGGATGATATATAACGACCAAAATGTAACTCTAAATCAAGATCGTCAAGCACGATAAACGAAGCTCCAAGATCAAGGTAATTATAACTACTGATTCCCGATCCCTGGCCGTTATAGAGCTTAATGTAAGCGGTTTCATAATTTACACCAGCATAGAATTCCGTAATATCCGGGCTAAATGAGCTACTGGTATAAATATAACGAATAATACCGACGTCATACCCCATATTGCTTTGCTGGCTAAAAAGCCCTTTCGAGCCAGCAAAGACATCAACTTCCAGTCCTTTGGCCACCGTTGATGCAAATGCACCTGTATACCAGCCCTTATCTTCTTCTTGCTCTAATAAAAAATCGGCCTGCACCGCTGAGCCATTTTTTGTTTGAGTTTGTCCACGAAAAACATAATCACTTGTTACAGAAATGCTTGATGAGCTTTCAACCGCATACACGATACTTGATGGCAATAATACTGCGGCGCTAACGACTAACGGCACAAGCAACTCTTTTATTTTCATAGTTCTAAACTCCGGTTTTAATTATTTTTGGACACTATTTCTTGTCCATTACAACGACTTCTCTGCGGTACAAACTAGCCTAATTTATGTAAAATACCAAGCTACATTAACCCTTGAATGGCCAAATTATGCAAATACCTGACATTGATAAACTCATCCAATCCGTTGTTAGTAATCTACCTGGAAAAGTGGGCCCACTGGGTGACGAGGTACAGGATTATTTACGCCAGAACCTGTCATCGGCACTAAAAAAAATGGATATTGTGACCCGCCACGAATTTGATGTGCAAACTGCCGTGTTACAAAAAACACGCAGTAAAGTCGATGAAATGGAAAAAATCATTAAACAGCTGGAATCTAAACTATAAAATAAGCTCTTTTAACGGCTGTTTTAATTTCATAACCTTTACTGCTGCACATCAAAAGGGGTAAAGTCACCTCACCCAGGCTTAACGGATTAAGTCGTCAAAATATTAAGAAAGGAAGCTATGTCTCTCGCCACTGTTTTTTCTCGCGCCCAGGTTGGCATTAAATCACCCCAGGTCACTATTGAAGTGCATTTGTCTAATGGTTTACCGAGTTTATCGATTGTTGGCCTGGCGGATACCGAGGTGAAAGAAAGTAAAGATCGTGTTCGGGCAGCATTAATAAATAGTCAGTTTGATTTTCCCGCACGCCGCATCACCATAAGCCTCGCACCAGCAGATTTGCCTAAAGAGGGCAGTCGTTTTGACCTGGCGATTGCAATTGGCATTCTGGCTGCCTCTGGCCAAATTCCATCAGATAAACTTAAGCAGTTTGAATTTATTGGCGAGCTGGCGTTAAGTGGTGAACTACGTGAAATTCGTGGCGTATTACCCGCTGCCGTGCAGTGCCAGAATCAATCGCGCGCACTAATTCTCCCGTATGAAAATGCATATGAAGCCGCGCTGGTCAGCGACCTTGAAATTTACCACTGCTCACACCTGTTACAAGTTTGCGCAAAACTCAATGGCCAGGAAGACTTAACCCGGGTTACCCCCGAAAATAACAGAGAGCTTTCTTCTGTCTTAAAAAATGCTGATGATTTATCCGATGTGGTTGGCCAGCACCACGCTAAGCGCGCGATTGAAATTGCCGCAGCCGGCGGACATAACCTTATTTTGCTCGGCCCGCCGGGAACGGGAAAAACCATGCTGGCCACACGCTTACCCGGTATTTTGCCCTTGATGACAGAAAAAGAAGCCCTGGAAAGCGCCTCTATTCAGTCCATCAGCTTTCAGGGTTTCAAGCTCAGTAACTGGAAACAACGTAGCTTTCGCGCCCCCCACCATACTGCCTCCGGTGTCGCATTGGTCGGCGGTGGTAGCCACCCGCAACCGGGAGAAATTTCACTGGCGCATAATGGCGTGCTCTTTTTAGATGAATTACCTGAGTTTGATCGACGTGTGTTAGAGGTTTTACGCGAGCCCCTGGAATCTGGAAAAATTGTTATTTCCCGCGCAACACGACAGGCCGAATTTCCCGCACGTTTCCAGTTAATCGCCGCAATGAACCCCTGCCCTTGTGGCTATTTAAGTCACCCTAACGGACGTTGCCACTGCACTCCTGATCAGATTCAACGCTACCGTTCCCGAATTTCAGGGCCATTACTTGATCGCATTGATATGCACATCGAGGTCCCGCCGGTACCACTAAAAGATATTCAATCAAGCGAGAGTAAAGAAGAAACTAGCCAGACAGTGCGCGAACGCGTCATGCAGGCACACCAGCGACAACTACAGCGCAGCCAACATGTGAACGCTCAAATGACGACTCATGATATTAAAAAATTCTGCCGGCTCAATAAGACAGCAACACAATTATTAGAGCAAGCCGTAACACGCTTAGGGCTTTCTGCCCGCTCGCATAATCGTATTCTCAAAGTGGCGCGCACCATCGCAGACTTAAATGCTGAAGAAAACATCTCCCAACAGCATATTAGCGAAGCCATTGCTTACCGACGACTTGATCGCGGTTTTAATTAGTAACCGCCTCCTTTACCCTCGCCCAGATCTCCATTATCACCAAAAAACATCCAAAGTAATTTAGCCATAACTTCTGGTGCAATAACGGTATGACGATTATCGCTTGCCTGCAAGCCCTGTCTTAATGCCTGGCGTATTTCTGCTTTACCGGTTAAATCAAAAATAATATCCACTTTATCGCCCATTTTTACAACGTCCAACGCATCCTCAAAAACGGCTACACCACTTTGCTGGAAGCCAAGCGCCACAGGTGAATCCAGATGACGCGATGCCACGGCAACAATTTCTATCGGTTTTCCACCTTCCTGAATAATTTCTAAAAAATGCTCTGCAAAATTTTCCCCTACAGCGCCCAAGCCAAGTAATGCAATATTGATTTTGTCACTCATTTGAATCCCCTTCTTTTTGATTATTGTTTTTGTTTATTATCTTATCTATATAACGGCGCCTTTTACCAGCACATTAATGTTTTAACCAAAAAAACAACACTATCTACGCACTCATATGAGCGAAAGTCAACATCGACCTCACGCCCGCTTCATCATAGAATAGGCTTTTATTATTTAGTTAATTTAGGCTAAGCATTTCCCGTGAAGTTGAATCCCCAGCAAAATTCAGCCGTTAAATACATTGACGGCCCTTGCCTTGTTTTGGCCGGTGCCGGCAGTGGCAAGACCGGTGTTATCACCAAAAAAATTGCTTATCTGATTGAACAGTGTGAGATCAGCCCAAAAAATATTGCGGCGGTAACGTTTACCAATAAATCTGCTCGTGAGATGCAAAACCGTGTTGCAAAATTATTGGGTAAAGAAAAAAGCAAAGGTTTGCGTGTTTCTACTTTCCATACATTAGGTTTAGATATTATTCGCAAAGAGCTGGATAACCTGCCTTACAAAAAAGGTTTTTCAATTTACGATAATCAGGATTCTTTGGCGCTCATTAAACAATTAATGAAGCTGGCCTTTGCTGATCCGGATGGGAAAACGGATGGTATTTTATGGCAAATATCACGCTGGAAAAATGCATTTGTTTTACCTGACCAGGCCTTGCGTGAAGCGAATGGTGACCCTCTGCTCACCGTAGCAGCGACGGTTTATGAACAATACAATCATCACCTACAAACGTATAACGCCGTTGATTTTGATGACTTAATTATGATTCCTGTTTTACTCTTTCGTGAAAACCCGGAGGTTAATGAGCGTTGGAAAAATCAAATTCGTTATTTACTCGTTGATGAATATCAGGATACCAACGCAACACAATACGAATTAGTTAAATTAATTGTCGGTAAAATTGCCAACCTAACTGTTGTTGGCGATGACGATCAATCGGTTTATTCCTGGCGTGGTGCACAACCGGAAAATCTGAATTTATTAAAAGAAGATTTTCCGATGCTTAATGTCATTAAGTTAGAACAAAACTATCGTTCCACAGGCTGTATCTTGCAGTGCGCAAACAGTCTTATTGCAAACAACCAGCACATTTTTGAAAAAAGCCTTTGGAGTGATTTAGGCTTTGGACAAGCAGTAAAAGTAATCCGTTGCCGTCATGAAGATGATGAAGCGGATCAGATTGTTGCCGAACTTAACCACCACCAGTTTGTAAACCGTACCGACCATAAAGACTACGCCATTCTTTATCGTGGCAACCATCAATCGCGTGTATTCGAACGCATGTTACGTGAAAACAATATCCCTTATTATTTAAGCGGCGGCATGTCCTTTTTTGCTTACAGTGAAATTAAAGACATCATGTCGTATCTGCGCCTTATTGCAAACCCGGATGATGATAATGCTTTTTTACGTATTGCCAATGTTCCACGCCGTGAAATAGGCCCGACCAGTTTAGAAAAACTCAGCAACTTTTGTAATAAATATAACCACAGTTTGTTTTCAGCGTGCTTTGATTCTTTCTTACGTGAAAGCGTCGGCAACCGTGCCAGTGCAAATTTATCTGGGTTTGCAGAGTGGATAAAAGATTATGCATTACGCACCGAATCACCGGCTGAAGGTGAGAATCCTGCAACCATCGTTAAAGAGCTGATAGCCGATATTGATTATGAACGCTGGCTTATCGATACCAGTAAAGATGAAGCCGATGCGGTTCGTCGTATGGATAATGTTAATGAGCTTGTTGGCTGGTTAGAGCGTTTATCGCAAAAAGAGCCTGACGCCGATCTTGCAACATTAGTCGCCAAACTCACCTTGCTCGATACTCTGGAAAAAGACAATGAAAGCAATGATGAAAATAAAGTTCATCTGATGACTTTGCATGCATCCAAAGGACTGGAGTTTCCGCATGTTTATTTAGTGGGCGTTGAAGAAGACATTCTGCCACACCGCGCAAGCATTGAAGAAGATAATATTGAAGAAGAGCGCCGCCTCGCTTACGTTGGTATTACCCGCGCACGTAAAACCTTAACCATTAGCTTTGCCAGTAAACGCAAACGCTATGGCGAAATTATTGATTGTGAGCCGAGCCGCTTTCTCGAAGAGCTACCTGAAGAACTACTGCAATGGAGTGGTGCAGGTATTGAGTTGCCCGAAGAAGAGAAGAAAGCCCGCGGTAAGGCCAGTCTTGCTGATTTAAAGAGTATGCTCGCGAATAGCTGAGCCCGATAAAATCTACGGGCACAAAAAAGCCGGTTTTATACCGGCTCTTTTATTTGGGGCAGCCCAAAAGCATCTTCAATATTTCACCATGCCTTACCGCTACCTCCTGGCATTTTATTTACTACCTTTCACCATGTATTCCACTGCCGCTTCAACCGCTTCATCACTCAGACTCGCATTACCGCCTTTCGCTGGCATACCTTTGAAGCCGTTAATCGCATGGTCAAATAACGTATCCATGCCCTGTGCAATACGATTTTTCCACGCGCCTTTATCACCAAATTTAGGTGCACCGGCAGCACCCGTAGCATGACATGCCGCACACGATGAGCCGTATGTTCCTTTTCCATCTACCGCACCTGCAACAACAACCGGAGCAGAACCAATATTCACTTCACCAAATGGCTTAATGCGCTTAATTGTCGCCGCCTCAACCATTTTATCTGCGCCCTTATTTGAGTCAGCCGAATTGGTCACCATTTGAGCAATAATGATAATTAAAACAAAAAAGCCCACTAATGTGCCTATAACCACGAGCAGCATTTTCATTACGCCACGATCATCTAATTCTTCACTCACAATATATTCCTCTTCTCAGTTTCAACCTGGCTGAACCAAGCTTAATGTAACCATTCTGTCGAGCTTACGCTAAGCCGACTAACAAAAATTTGGCGTGAGTATAGCGAGAAAGAAGGGAATCAGCCAGTATATTGCCGAAATCCTATAGGGTCATTTATGCTTAACGGCCAAAAGATATCAAATTATAAAACAACAATAACCTTTAAATATATATGTTTTTACTTCTACCTATTTTACCTTCATCATGAATTAACAATGCTCAGAAAATGAGCAATTGCAGCAATATTTGGCAGACATCTCAGTAAATAAATCAGATATAATCACGAAAAATTTGCGCCTGTAGCTCAGTTGGATAGAGTGTCGCCCTCCGAAGGCGAAGGTCACAGGTTCGACTCCTGTCAGGCGCGCCATTTACCGCTCAACCCTCATTTTGGCCCACGGGGTGCTTTTGCTAACCTTGAGCCCATCCAATAAGATTTATATTGCGGGCTGGCAGTTATTACGCCCATTTTCTTTGGCTTTATAAAGCGCCTTATCTGCACGCATAAATAATGATTCAGCACTTTCGTCTTTTTTTATTTCTGCAAAACCCGCTGAAATTGTCACATCAACCGCTTCGTCCCTAAAATGAAAATGACTCTCTTCAATAATCTGTCTTAATTTGTCCGTTATCTTCTGTGCATTTTTGATATTTGTTACAGTGAGTATTGATACAAATTCTTCTCCACCGTAGCGCGCTAAAAAATCTATATCGCGCATATTTTTATTGAGTATTGAGGCAACCAGCTTTAAAACCTGATCGCCTGCTGAATGACCATAGCGATCATTAACTTTTTTAAAATAATCGATATCCCATACAACCAAAACAAAAGGTACACTATGCCGTTTAAATGTGGCGACACTAAGCTCTAAACGTTCATCATAAGCCATACGATTTGGTATACCAGTTAAAGCATCCTGCATGGTTTGTTCACGTTCTTTTTCAAGCTGTTCCCTAAGTTCTTCTGTTTCCTTTTCCATTTTTGCGACTTTTTCTACCAACTGCTGAATAAGTATCGAGGCTTGCTTATCTTTATCACCTTCATCGAGTAAAAACTTATCCACATGATTTCGTAACATAATAACGCGGGACTGTAATGATGTTTTTAATTCGTCGATATTATTAATATCTTTTAAGCCTTGTTCCATGGTTTTCATTTCAGCTTGCATTTCACCTGCCATATCAACGCCATAGCGGTGCGTTAATTCTCGCAGTCTCGCCGTATCTCTTATATCGCTGTCTAACTCCTGTAACCGTCCGGTTAATTGTTTTAAAAAATCTTCAATGTCTTTTTTTTCTTTTTTTATTTTAATCAGGACTGCGGCAACAATAACTACCGTTTTCTCGAGAGACTTTAAAAATATTTTTTCATCTACCTCATCATTTAATTGTTGTTTAATTTGATCTGCTGAAAGCTGAAGACCTTTAGGCAATATCATTTTTTCTAATAAAGTTTTTAAACTGGAAACCGCGCTATCTAAATCTATAGCAACATAATTAACCACCTCATCTTTTTCAGATTCATAGCGCTCAGAAAAAGCATCTGTTTTTTCAAATGTTCCGACATATTCATCTTCAACTGGCACATCATCTTCTGTTATATCTTTTTCATCAGTTAATTCTTCTTTATGACTTGCGCTTTTCTTTTTGTTTAGAATGCCGGAAAAAAATCCATTGTTGTTTGAATTTTTTTCAGTTAAAGAAAGGCCTTTTACTAACAATTTCGCCATTTCATTTATAAGAGGAATAACGTCTTTATTTCTTGATGTCTTGGATATTTTATTAGAAATTTTGTGCAGTTTTTTTTCTATTTTTCCGGCAGGTTTTATTTGATCAATTAAATCGATTAGATTCTGACTTGCATCTTTTTTATTTTTATCGCGAATTGCTTCCAGGCTCGAGACACTGTCTGCAACCTCTGCAATGGCTTTTTTTAATTTTCTCGCCTCTATACCTTCGTTAATTGCATTGCGTAATACACTGAGTTGCCTGTTGAGTTTTTCTGAAGAGGTGTCTGCTGCATTGGTCAGGTGTGTAATTAATGCGCGTAAATTTTTTTCACTTTCTTGCCACTCAATTTCTTTTTTTTCTAAACTCTTCAGGCTTGATAAATATTTATTCTTCCAGCCATCCTGCCCTGAAAGATCATCATCAATGTCAGTATATTTATTTTTAGCCATATTTTGCAATCAGTGGTAATTTTATTAATCGTTTTTAAAAATTTAACGTCTCGGGTAATTTTACTTCCATCATAATGGGGAGATGATCCGAGCAAACATGGTTTATCGGTTTTGCATTTACCACTTCAAGCTCTGATGTCACTAAAATGTGATCAATATGATGTTGTGGACGCCAACTCGGAAAAGTACAAAGCTCTTCTATTGGTTGATGTAATGCTGTTTGCTTAAACAACAAACGCATTTCTTCACTTTCAATCTTGCAATTTAAATCGCCCATTACAATTGCGTGTTCGTATTGATTTACCTTATCGCTAATTATAGACAATTGTCGCAATCGTGCCCGTTTACTCAAGGCAAGATGAAGAACAAAAACAGCGAGGGTTTCATTTTTGTTACCGTACTTAGCCAGTATCGCCTGTCGCCCGGGTATTAAGCCGGGCAAGCGTATATCTTCAACATCATAAGGCTTAATGCGGCTCAATAAGCCATTACTGTGTTTGGCGATATGCCCTAAATTTCGATTCACTTGATGATGCCAGTGCGGGAAACCCGCTTTATAGGCCAAATATTCGGTGAGGTTGATATAGTTACTGCGTAAACTACCGCCATCCGTTTCTTGCAAACCAACAAGATCGTAGGTTTTTAAAAACTGCAGGGTATTATCCAGGTTTTCTATACGCTGAGAATGGGGTACTAAATGCTTCCAGCTACCCGTAAAGTAGTGACTGAGTCGACTGGTTTTAATACCAACTTGTAGATTATAACTCAGAATACGTAAGATATTATCTGTTGCTATATTGGACAAACCATTTCGCCTAACTTGCCGGTGAGCTTCAGGTTTTCACTATAATCAACGGGGCAATCAATAATGCTCACGGTTTTATCTGCCAGGGCTTTTTTTAAGGTTGGCAATAAGTCTTCACCTTTTTCAATCCTATAACCTTTTGCACCAAAGGCTTCAGCATACTTTACGAAATCAGGATTATTAAAATCAATATTTGATTTACGCCCAAATTGATTAATTTGTTTCCACTCAATAAGGCCATAAGCAGCATCATTCCAGATTAAAATAACAATCGGTGTCTTCATGCGTAATGCGGTTTCTATTTCCTGAGAGTTCATCATAAAACCGGCGTCACCGGTCACCGCAACAATGCCGCGATCGGGATAAGCCAGCTTCGCCCCAATCGCACCGGGAACAGCAATGCCCATACTGGCAAATCCGTTTGAAATAATGCAGGTGTTTGGAAACTCGCAGCGGAACATACGCGACATCCACATTTTATGCGCACCCACATCAGAAATCGCAATGTCTTCCATCTCCATCGCGGTACGTAAATCCCAGATAATTTTTTGTGGTTTCATCGGCACAGAATTATCATCTTTGTGCTGATTCATATCTTCAATCAATGCTTTTCTTAAAGCGCGCATATGTGTGCCTGTGTTCGGGCTTGCTAACTTCATAATGCGCAATAAGGAGTGTTTGATATCACCTACCACACCGCAACAAACAGGATAGTACGCATCCACTTCGGCAGGCGCATGATCAATATGAATAATGGTGCGGTCTTTAGTGGGATGCCAAAGATAAGGGTGGTACTCCACTAAATCATAGCCGATACAAATAATGACATCGGCTTTACTAAAACCACAACTCACATAGTCATTGGCCTGCAAGCCGGCACTGCCTAATGCCATCTCATGTTTAAAGGGAATAACTCCTTTTGCCATAAACGTATTGGCGACAGGTATGCGCAGAGTTTCTGCAAACTCGTCAAGCTGCTTCCAGGCTTTGCCACGTACAACCCCGTTTCCTGCTAATATCATAGGGTTTTTTGCATTGGAAATAAGTTCAGCAGCACGATCAACACGTTCACTCGGTGGCTCTGACATATGTGCATGCTTCACCCGCAAAGGCACATCATCAACTTCCATTTCTGCAATGTTTTCCGGAAACTCAATAAAACAGGCACCGGTTTTTTCCGTTTGTGCAACCTTAAAGGCTTTACGTACAACTTCTGTAATAATATCCGGCGTTAACAAGCGTGAAGAATATTTTGTAATGTGTTGAAACATTAGCTCCAAATCTAAAACCTGGTGAGATTCTTTGTGCAAACGTTGCGTACTCGCCTGCCCGGCAATCGCGATAACAGGTGCATGATCCATGTTTGCGTCTGCCACACCTGTTATCAGGTTGGTCGCCCCGGGCCCTAGCGTTGCCATACAGACACCTGCACGCCCTGTTAAACGGCCATAAACATCTGCCATAAAAGCCGCGCCCTGTTCGTGCCTCACCGTGACAAAAGTTATAGAGGAGTCGAGCAAGGCATCCATCACATCTAAATTTTCTTCACCAGGAAGACCGAAAATGTATTCCACACCTTCGTTCTCTAAACACTTTACAAATAATTCTGCGGCTTTCATTTATCGGCTTTCACTCAGGAATTTCATCAAATTAAAAATTTATTTTAGGCTATAACTTATTTTTTTGTTTCTTTTTTGATTAAAAAATCTAAAACTTTAATAATCCCTTTTCGACCACCCGCCATTGGTCCGTCAGTACGGTATTTCCCATTAACAATAATCGTTGGTACACCTTCTACTTGATACCGCTTTGATAATGTCGCGGCACGGTTCACCTTAGTATTCACCGCAAAGGAATCAAAAGTGTTATTAAAATCTTCTGCCGAAACGTTAAAGCCGGCAAAAAAAGCTTGTATCGATTCCTTATCGTTCAGGCGCTTGTTATTTTTATGAATAGCATCAAAAAATGCCTCATGGAATGCTGTTTTCCCCTGATCGAAAAGACCCAGTGATTTCGCCGTATAAAATGCACGTGCATGTAACGCCCAGCTCGCATTAAATATTGCCGGTACACGATAAAAAACCACATTATCGGGCTTCTTTGCTAACCATTTTTTTAATTCCGGCTCAAAATAATAGCAATGCGGGCAGCCATACCAAAACAACTCAACCACTTCTATTTTATTTTTCGTGATTGTGGACTGTGGCGGAGAAATAAGCTTATATTCAATCCCTTCGTCGATGGCAGCAAAAGTGACATTGCTCAACAACCCAGATAATAAAATAGCCACAAATACTTTAAATTTCATTTTTCTCATTTTCCTTTTCATTTACAATAATCTCTAAATTTTAGGGTATGCAATCTTATGCACAAGCGCAAGCTGCCGATAACATTAGTTGTAAAACCACACATCGTATAGACTATTAATTTAGCAAGGAGTTTCACCATGCCACACCAACGCAGCACTGAAAAATTTGAACTAAACGATGTGCTTTGCCAGAATAAATTCTGTGAATCACTCACAATAAGAGAAGTTAATACCTTTTTAGAATTTACAGAAGCCGTTTCCTACAAAAAAGGCGACATTATCGCCAATATTGGTGAAATTGGTGATGCCCTATTCTTTGTTATCGAAGGTGTAACCGGCCTGTTTCATGAAAATCAGGGTAAAGAGGTAGAAATTGGTGAGCTGGAAGCAGGTGAATTGATGGGCTCAATGTCCTTTTTTGATGACAAACCCCGTTCCGCCAGAATCCGCGCCATGAGCGCAGACACCAAACTGCTGCGCATTTCCAAGGTGATGTACAACCGTTTACGCGTCGAACATCCCTATATCGCCGTACTCCTACTTGAACAGGCTATTATGAGCCTGGATCACCTATTCCGTGGTGTGAGTATTGATATCGCCAGCTTTAACCAGTATATGTACGGTGGAGTGATGCGCTAGGTTGTTATGTCCGGTTTCGGCCGGACAGCCGCGTCGGGTTTCACTTAATAAACCTCTTCGAGTTTTGTCAGTATAACCCTAACGTATTCCATACGTTCTGGTCACGTCCCGACATACGAGTTACTTTTTCTTGCTTGTCCAGGCAAAAGTAACCAAAAAGAAAGACACCCGAAAACTTGTTGGGATTTCCAATCCCAATTCCCTCGCATCAAAAGAAAAACAGGCGCTGCGCTGCCCAAAGAACCCCTTCGGGTTGCATTATTTCATTTAGACAGATTTACGTTAATTAAAATGAGGATCTGCTTACAGCCAAAAACGAATCTATAATTTAAAATTAACTAATTATTGAATAAGCCCATCTTTTTTCATTTTATCTGCGATCTTACTTAATAGTTCTCTGGCATATTTTTCATCGTAAAGCGTTGTAGGGATGGCTTTAGAAAGAAAATTTCTACCTGCCCAAGTTTCTGTTTTAATCAATCCGTTCCAGAGTATTTTTTTCTTAGCTGAAGATATGTATTTTGCATAAAAAGTAAAACTCACCGTTGTTGATGCCCTATCTTGCTTAACCCTTCCACCAGCGGAATATATCAATAATGTATTTTTTGATAGATCAGGTTTTTCTTTAGCATCTATTTTAAAAGAGTCGGTTACAGTTACACCATATTTATTAAATTCAGAAGAAGCCACGTCAACTAAAATATCCCCGAATTCATTATAACCATTCATATTACCATCAAAGTAGTAACTTCTAGAGCTTCTTTCTACAGTACTGGTTAGATTGCTTTCACGATATACGAACTGCATACTCTTCAGTTTTTCGGTATAACCACCCGCTAGCATTGAACTTCTAACAGAAGGCGCGCTACCACAGCCTGACACCAAGACACCTATACATAATACTAATGATAAATACCGCTTCATTTCGTTCCCCTATATTAAAAATATTTAAATATTAATTCTAAAATAATCTACCTATATGATTTTTATCTATGAGACTATTTTTTATTATCTAACAGTCGTTAATATAATAAATGGGGGTTACATTTCATTATTAATTAATTCTAATGTTGCTATAAAAATAAACTCATACCAACAACTTACTGCAAATGAGTACCTTTATCAATTAATGTAAATCAAGAGAGATAATTACAGATTGCATAAGATTAACAGTGTAGTTTTATATATCTAATCTTAGTTTTAAAAATTAATATTTTTTATGGAAAGTTACGAATAGCAGCCATGGTTTACGGGTCAGTCAGTACCATAGCACCAAAAATTAGCGTAGAAATATCTCATTGGCGCAGCCGATACGTAAGTAACGGGATTATAGCAAGCACTGTTTTAGCGCATTTAATGTGTGACCAGAACGCGGAGCGTGCAGGGCATGTCGAATGAAACATGCAGCGGTTCTCCAACTAGCATCGCCCGAGTTACCCAGACCCGTAGGGTGGGGTATCCATAATGAAACCCGAAGGGGTTCTTTGGGCAACGCAGCGCCTGTTTTACTTTTGAAGCGCAGGGAATTGGGATTGAAAATCCCAACAAGTTTTCGGGCGGCTTTCTTTTTGATTACTTTTTCTTGGCCGCGCAAGAAAAAGTGACTTGCTGTCGGGAAGGCCAGAACGTATGAAATACGTTAGGGTCATACTGACAAAACTCGAAGAAGTTTATTAAGTGAACCCCCGACGCGGCCGTCCGGCCAAGACCGGACATAAACCTAAAGCTCACCGTATGAATGCAGCCCTGCAAGAAACATATTCACACCGAGGAAGGCAAACAGGGTAACAAATAAGCCAATAATCGCCCACCATGCAAGTGGCACACCGCGCAAACCTTTCATTAAACGCATATGAAGCCAGGCCGCGTAGTTTAACCAGACAATGAGCGCCCATGTTTCTTTAGGATCCCATGACCAGTAACCACCCCACGCTTCTGCTGCCCACATTGCGCCGAGTACAGTCGCGATAGTGAAAAAAGCAAAGCCTAAGGCAATGGATTTATGCATCACATCATCCATCATATCGAGTGACGGCAGACGTGTAGCAACTAAACCGTCTGGATTTGATCGTACTGCCTTGTCTTTAATTAAATACGCCACACCAATCATTGCTGCTAATGCAAACGCACCATAGCCAACAAAATTTGCTGGCACATGGATTTTCATCCAGTAACTTTGTAAAGCAGGCACAAGCGGCTTAATTTCAGAAGCGTCTTTTTCAAAGTGGTACCACAATAAAAATGCAATCGCGGCTGAAATCACCAATAAAACAAAACCACCTAAAGCGCGTGTTTCATAACGTTTTTCATAATAAAGATATATCAGCGCTGTTATGATTGAGAATAATATGAACACTTCATATAAATTGCTCACTGGTATATGACCAATATCGATACCATGTAAATAAGTTTCACGCCAGCGCACTAACAAGCCTATGAAGCCCATTGCTGTGGCTGACCAGGTCATCGCCGTTGCCACTTTTCCGGTAAACGCGTTGCCTGAAAATAATTCAACGAAGTAGGCAATGGTGGCCATAACAAACAAGGCGCTCATCCACATTGTCGCAGACTGTGCCGAGAACAAAAATCTCAAAAAGAAATTTTCTTCACCTGCGGCTAAATTTGTACCGTATAAATTAATCGCGAATAAACTGATTACCGCGACATAAAACATTAATGCACGCGCAGGTTTCCAGAGCCAGCCCATAACAACAAACGAAAGTGCTGTAGAAAATAAAATACCGACCTCATAAACATCCATTAAGTCTGCATATTTTTGGTAAGCATAAACACTGCCCGCCATTAAAAGCGCAGCAAAAATCCAATCAACCATCGTTAATTGTTTAAAAAATGATGGCTGCATTTCACTATTCATAAATTCATTTGTTGCCGACATAATTTTCACCTACATTATTGTTTATAAAGCGCACTTTTATATTAAGGCGCAATTAACGGGTAATTTTTTTCGTTTTCTCTGCTAACTCATTAAACGCTTCCGCAAAGTCACGCTGATTTCTGTTTCCTGATCCTGCGAAAATAAGTTTTAAAACGCCATCTTCCGGTTTTAATATAATCCATACCCGCTGATATGAAATATAAAACATCATAAAGATACCAACAATTAACATTAAACAGCCCAGATAAAAAATATTTTGTCCCGGGTGAAGCGTAATCTGAATACCCGACGACTCACGCTGTTTAAATTCAGCTAATTGTAAATAAACAGGCGAACCATACGCACCAATTCCTGCAAAAGCAGAAGTAGCATCTTCAAAAAAGAAGCTATCTTCCTCACTCACACCATTTGTAGTATCAATGCCTTCTTGCTTTAACAGCTCAAGATAGCTCATCTGTAGTAAGTTTTGCAAAATCTTAACATAAGCCTGTCCAACTTTAACCTGTCTATCTTCAGGGACTTTATCTTTAATATCTTTATCAATGGCGACATACCCCCCCTTATTAAACAAGGCTAAAAGCTTCATCATTGAGGTCACAACTTCATCCTGTAATACCTTATCCTTCTTACTGATATTGCTCATCGCATCACCAACACTATTCTGTGCAATTTTCCTAACCTTTTTTTCATCATTTAATAAAGCATGAAACGCCATAAAACGATCGATCCCATCATCTTTATCTGCCGGAATATGTAAATAACGAAAAGGTTCAGCAACCGAAGAGCGCACCCCGGTCAAAATAAAACGGCGCTCATTTTGTGTTACCGGCAGCATGTAGTTATGGTATTCCTTCGCTACACCGGTAGCATCACGCAATTTAAAATTGAAGCTTGGACCAAAATTTTTAAATTCTTTGCCCGTCTCTAATTTTTCCTCTTCTGTACTTGGAAAAATATTAAACATTTTAAAGTCATCGGCTTCAATCGTATATGGGCCTGCTGTTGTCTTTATAGTCCGTTTTTCTTTTACCGCCAGCTTAATATCAAGCGCCTGAACATCCTTATTATTAAAAGGCCATGCTTTTAACGAAAGATTAGAACCACCATCACCAAAACTGGCCTGATACAAAGCGTAGCCACGGTAAATTAAAGGATGGTTTACTGAAATGGTTTGTTCCAGAGGTTTATCTAATTTATCGTCGTGAATAATTAAATCACTCTCAAAAGATTTAGGCATACCTGAAGCATAATGTTCAATACGAAAATCTTTTAACTCAACCGTAAAAGGAAGCTCTTGCACTAAATAGCCATCACGAACATTTAAAAAAGTTATATTACTTGCTGTTCCTTCCTGTAAAGAAATTGAACCACGAAAAGCAATTGATTCGCTGGGTTTTAGACGTGCCGTTGCCGGGACTTGATCCGCCCGAATATCGCGTGTTTCAGGAATAATTCTACCCGTCCATTCCTTAATGGTTAAACCAAACCCCCCATCAAGATAAGCACCAATACAAAGAACGATAATGCCCACATGAGTAAAAATATAACCTGCGCGATTCCACGCGCCTTTCATACCGGCAATAACACGGTGATCAGCATGTTCTTTTATACGTGAGCGAAAACCTTTAATTTTTAAAAACTGACGTATATTTTGTTCAACATCTTCTGCTGGCTGATCTGTTGTCCATGTTTCACTATTACTCATTAAGCGCAGTGATTTTTCTTTTGCGTTTAATCGAAACCGTTGCATATCCCGCAACATTGTTGGTGTGTTTCTATAGACACAAACACTCGTGCTTATTACCAAAAAAATAAGTAATACAAGAAACCAGATAGCACCGTAAACATTATATAAACCTATTATTTGAAAGACCTCGTGCCAGAAAGGACCAAATTTTATAAGATAATCATTATAAGGCTGGTTTTGCTGCAACACGGTCCCAATTACCGAGGCAAAGGCTATCGCGACGAGTATCGTAATGGCCAGATTCATTGAGCCAAAAAACTCAAGCAAGATATTTGTACGGGTTTGTTTCTTGTTTATTTTATTCACAGATTTGTTCTTACAATATTTATTTATAACGCATAAATAAAAAAGACGGTTAAGAACCGCCTTTTTTATTATTTTTACATTCCAAAATTTAAAACTGCCTGATGCAGCTTAAATTAAAATACCAATTAATGCAGTCCGGAGATATATGCAGCAACAGCTTTAATTTCTTTGTCACTCATTTTTTCTGCAACATTTTGCATCATTTTATTTGCATCATTTGTACGCTTACCAGAACGGAAATCTTTCATTGCTTTTTCAACGTATGCTGAATGCTGACCACTTAACAAAGGAAATTTAGCCGCTGGATTACCGGCACCAGTAGGACCGTGACATGCGATACAAGCAGCAACGCCCTTCTTCTTATTGCCACCACGATAAAGTTTTGCGCCCGCTGCTGCCAACTCTTTGCTTGCAGCACCCTGCGAAACTTTTTGCTTGGCAAAGTATGCGCCGATATCCTGCATATCTTGCTCACTTAAATTAGCGACTTGCGAAAGCATCAATGCTTCGCTACGTTTTTTACCCGCTTTAAAGTCTGCTAACTGCTTTGCAATATAACCCGCATGCTGTCCGGCAAGCTTAGGCCAGCTTGGATTGCTGCTATTACCTTTCACACCGTGGCAAGCGGCACATGCCTGAACTTTTGCCTTACCCGCTTTTGCATCGCCGGCGGCAACACTTGTGCCGCTTAAGGCCATCATGGCAACCGCGGCAATCAACGTTTTAGAGATCATGAGATATAAACTACCTTTAAATTATTTAGATTCAGCAACCATGTATTCAACAACTGACTTGATTTGAGCTTCTGTTAAGTTTGGACGACCACCTTTAGCGGGCATCGCACCTTTACCTTCCATAGCATGTTTCATCAATATATCCATACCCGCTTCAATACGTGCTTTCCAGGCCGCTTTATCACCTGTTTTCGGTGCGCCCGCTGCGCCAGTGCTATGACATGCTGCACACGCATTACGGTAGGTACGGAAATCTGCCTGGACCGTCGAAGCCATACCCAATAAAGCCAATGTAGCGATTGTTGCTGGTACTAATTTTTTCATGTTAAAACTCCTTCGTTTTAATTCATATACTTCAGTATTAAATTCTGTATACATGCACTTTATGTGACATGCTAAAATGCCGATCAGTTCAGTCTTTTTCTAAATAATTGGACGGCATTATATACGCAATCCGCACGATGGCACTTAAATTCTGGTTATTATACCCCAGAGCAAACTTATCTCATAACTGGTAACGTAAACTTGACTAAAATACACAATAATCCCTCCCGCTATAATATTGCAGAATTCTTAATCAGTGTACCAAAACCGGAACAGGCGCCCGACGATATCGGGCGCGAAGTGGCCTTTGCTGGTCGCTCAAACGCGGGAAAATCCAGTGCATTAAACCGCCTCACCGCACATAAATCGCTCGCCAGAATAAGCAAAACACCCGGCCGCACACAACATTTGGTCTTTTTTCGTCTGGATGGGGAGCGCCGTTTAGTCGATTTACCCGGTTACGGCTTTGCCAAGGTTCCAGACAAAGTAAAAAAAGAATGGGCTGTTTCTCTTGAGCGATATCTTATAGAACGTCAATCATTACAAGGACTTATCTTATTAATGGACGTACGCCACCCGCTCACCGAATATGACCAAAAAATGCTCGAATGGTGTCTGCACGCCAATATGCCCGCCCATATTCTGCTCACCAAAGCCGACAAACTCAAACGCGGCGCCGCTCAAAATACTCTACTAAAAGTAAAACGCGACCTCGCCGAGCTACAAAATGTCAGCGTACAGCTCTTCTCCTCCCTAAAAGGCACCGGCCTGGAAGAAGCCCAGGCCGTGCTCGATAGCTGGCTGGATTTCCCTGCCAAATAAGTTTGTGCTCTAAATTCAGCTCTGAAACTGGCATGGGGCAAACCGGGTTTTCCCACACCATCTTGTAAACCTTCCCGCAAGGGAAGACTGCACCAGGCATACAACCGAAAATATTACCGCGCATGAAACGTCCTGTGAGCCTAAAGTTCAAGGCGCAAATTTGTGCGAAGAGCAGGAGCTTACATCAGTAAGTGACTGCGATGAGTGAATTTGTAACGTTGCCAGAAACTGCGGAGCAGGTTAGGGTAATACTGACGAAACGCGTAGCGGTTCATTAAGTGCCGAAATTTAGGCTCACAGGTCGTTCCAAGGGCAAAAAAAAACCCCGGAATTAGGGGTTGGGATGGGGAGAGCAGAAGTAAACTTCATACTTTCATTCCGGGGCAAAGTATGTGTTTGGTATTGGGGACCAAACGCTTAATATCACCAAGGGATTAAAAGCAATACTAAGTAAGATAACTATAGGTGCTGCCTTTAGAATATTAAAGGTAAGCTTTGTGAACATTTGTGAACCCTTTAGCCGCTAAAAGGCGCTAAATACCAAAAAAAACCCGGAACGAATAGGGTTACGTTCCGGGCAAATCACATCGTCTAATTGGGGTAAACCAGACAAAGTACTTCCATCATATAGGGAGAAAATGGAAGTGTGCAAACTCGCACTACAGGTATGACTCCCCTGAAATAAAAAAGTTCAATGCTTCACATAAAAATCAGCTTTTTGATGCTGTTACAAGAAAAATGGGATACGTTTTCATCTCTTTATTAACGGCATACGCGGTTACAAATTTTATATCCTGAAACCCATTTTTTTCCATCATTGATTTTAAGCTCTCGCGATCCAAGCCGGTATGGTAAACACCGTCAACATCAAATCGATGAAAACGGCCATTTTATTTTTCCTGTATACCCTTAAACCGTTGCATGCGCTCCTGAGAACTTGGATGCGTTGAAAAATAATTCAACACATTAGCGTGATTTTTCTTTGTTTTGTTCAGCGCTACGGCTTCTTTTATACAGCTTAGCGCTTTTTTATTTTCCAGGCATTCATGGTATTCAGGCAAAAAGCTTGCCTCCAGTTTTTCCATCATGATGGCAAAATTATTGGGGTTGATATTGTTGCTTTTCATATATTCAAAAGAATAATCATCTGCTTCCGTTTCCATATCCTGAGAAAAACCGGACTCAACCAGCATAACAGGAATAGCTGTAATGACAGAGCTACTGGTAGAAACATCTCCGCTGACTAACATAACAAACATGGCAAGGCTAAATTGCTGTATTGTTGAACGGAGACTATGATGATTTTTAAGATGCCCGATTTCATGCAACATAATCGCAGCAATTTCTAAATCATCTTCTGCAAAATTTATAAGCTCATCAGTAAAAACAATCACCCCGTTTGGTAAAGCAAAGGCATTAGCTTGTATTTTCCCTCCCAGCCTAAACTCTATTTTATAGTTTTCACCACCCTCAATATTATTTAGCAACTGATTAAATAATTTCCTCAGCTCGTTTTGCCGCTGCAATGAAAGTTCGCTTTTACTAAACCAGCTTTTATCCATGATCTCTAAAACACCCTTCCCCATATACTGCGATGCTTCTTCAGGTAAGATGTTTGCAATTTCTTTACTGAAAAACGGAATGCCATATTGAATAAACAGCCAGCCAAAAATAACAACTGTTGCAATTGTAAAAAAGACGAATGCTTTCGCATTTTCAAGTTTATGTACCAGCCCCTGAAACGAGTCATCCGATAATGCTTTTATCATTTTATCAACGGCATCATTGTCATCTGTTTCAAACTGTGAGCCATCAGGGAAACGAATATAACGCGGGGTATTACCAATGCGTGGTGATATATCTAATTCACTAAAATTAATATAATCTATATTACTTTTATCGAAAGCAACATATCCTTCATCAGTATAAGAGAGAGAGACATCTTTTTTCTCCGATGTCTCACCATTAAAATAACAGCCCTTAATCATACTTTTAGAAACCAAGATCCATATCAAACATTTCGCCCATCTCTTCACCTAATGCAGACTGTTTCTCAGCTTGCATAGCGGTAAACTGACCTAAATCGCCCGTAACATCAACTGATGTTACTGATGCACGATATCGTGCAGTACGTACTTTTGCCCACGGCATCAATAAGCCTAAAGACAACATTATCGCCAGAGTATTCGTAATATACAGATAGAACATATAGCCTGTTTTAAGTTCTGATTTCACTTTATTATCATTAAGATGCAGGTTGTTATAAAGAAGATTAGTGCGTTTCGCCTGCAAATAAGCAAAAACCCAGAGGTATGCAGGGAAAACTAATAAGATGATGAACAATGACATGATTGCTTTCATCTCTTCGCTGTCACCCCCTGAATTCATCAGGGGAATTAATAGTGCAACTGAAAGAGCGATCAAGCCAAAAATAAGAATCATCAGGCCATACATTTTTAAATACAAGCCATAATAATTCCTGGTCGACGCTGAAAAAGTAAAACCACTGCTACCGTATTTAGCATGCACAACCTTAAAGTGCGTAATCATATATTCCCACCAGGGAAACATTAGTGCCATAGCAATAACCAGGACAAAAATTGCAATCGGGAAAAACGCCTGCCCCTCAGGATTCACCGCCATCCCATTTTCCAACAGACCTAAAAGAAAAATATACGCGCCGACCACAATTACCGGCATGGCAAAAACTTTATAAGCTGTCTTAAAGCTTTTATCAAAATTAAATCTGACATTACGATACTCTGAATTTCGCAAACGAAACGACATCGACATCACTAAAAAAGCAGGCACTAACAACATCAATATAATTAAAGCCCCCCCTGCAATAATTGGACTCATGGTTGATGAAACGTAGTAAGCCATAAAAACCGCAAAAGCAATTAGCCTGCCTTTAAGAATTTGCACCGGGTTTGCGGTATAACGAAAGGAAACACCATCAAGCAAAGTATTGCCGTAAAAATACTGGTGTGTTCTTACTTTGGCCCAGGCAGAATAAATACCCAGCGTTAAAATAGTGAGTGCGACATTCACAATCCAGATGGCAAAAAACTCTCCACCTTTTCCTGTAAATTCAAACAGTTTATTATTAATGGCACTTTTAGCGCTTAAATCATCCATATTCTATATTCCCCTTTTTATTTTTCTGTAGCGTTAATGTGCCTCATCCCAGTTTATTCCTATACCAACGTCTACAAGCAACGGTACGGATAACTCAGCTGCACCTTCCATTTTCTGCCTAACTAATTTTATCGCCTCATCAACTTGTGAATCTTTTATTTCAAAAATCAGCTCATCGTGCACCTGCATGATCATGCGCATATCAAACTTTCCAGTTTGAATTTCTTTATCTAACTCAATCATTGCACGTTTAATAATATCTGCAGCGGTTCCCTGCATCGGCGCATTGATCGCTGTGCGTTCTGCGTATTGCCTGCGCATACCATTTTTAGCATTGATTTCATGCAAATATAAACGACGACCAAAAACAGTTTCTACATAGCCATCTTCCCTGGCCTTTTCTTTGGTTTGCTCCATATACTCTTTCACGCCAGGATAACGTTGAAAATAAAGATCAACATATTCCTGCGCTTCGGCCCGCGTAATATCTAATTGTTTTGCTAAACCAAATGCCGACATACCGTAAATTAAACCAAAATTGATTGCTTTGGCAGAACGACGTTGATCTTTTGTGACCTCATCCACACTTACAGAAAATACTTCTGCCGCTGTTGCACTATGTACATCAAGACCTTTTGAGAAAGCATCCAACAAACCTTTATCACCCGACAGGTGCGCCATAATGCGCAATTCAATTTGAGAGTAATCTGCTGCGACCATTTTATAACCCGGGGCAGCGATAAAAGCCTGACGTATACGACGACCTTCTTCAGTACGAACCGGTATATTTTGTAAATTTGGATCGGTTGAGGACAGACGGCCTGTCGCCGCAACCGCTTGTTGGTAAGAGGTATGCACCCGACCTGTTGATTCTGCTACCTGTAAAGGCAATTTATCGGTATAGGTTGATTTTAGTTTGCTTAAGCTACGGTATTCTAAAATAAGTTTTGGCAAGGGATAATCATGTGCCAGCTCAACTAACACAGACTCAGCTGTTGAAGGCTGGCCTTTGGGCGTTTTAGAAATAACCGGTAGTTCCATTTTTTCAAACAAAACAACCTGCAATTGTTTTGGTGAACCAATATTAAACTCTTGCCCGGCTTCTGTATAAATATTCTGTTCTAACTCAGCTAACCGCTTGCTAATTTGTGTGCTTTGTTTTGCAAGCATTTTTATATCAAGCAATACGCCGTTACGTTCCATGCGTGATAACACCGGTAATAAAGGTATTTCTATGTCTTTGTAAATACTTTGTAAGCTTGCCGTTTCTTCTAGTTGCGGCCAAAAAATATTGTGTAAACGTAAGGTGATATCTGCATCTTCTGCTGCATAGGGTGAGGCGGCTTCAATATTAACCTGGTTAAAAGGGATTTGTTTTACGCCCTTGCCAGCAATGTCTTCATAATGTGTAGTGCTGTAACTTAAATGTCTTATCGCCATATCATCCATACCATGGCGCAAGGTACTATCCAGGACATAAGATGCCAACATGGTGTCATGTTGTATACCTTGCATATGAATATCATAGTTACCCAATACATTCATATCATATTTTAAATTTTGGCCGAGCTTACAGAGATTATTATCTTCTAATAATGGCTTCAGTTTTTCTAAAACTTTTTCACGGCTCAGTTGTTTTGGCGCATCTAAATAATCATGTGCAAGCGGTATATACGCAGCCTCACCTTCTTTTACTGAAAAAGAAAGACCAACAATGTCTGCCTGCATATAGGACAAACTGGTTGTCTCCAGATCAAAACTAAAACAATCTGCTTTTTTAAGTTTCTTTAACCAGCTATCTAATTCTTTGTCTGTGAAAATGGTTTCATACTTCGCCGTTACTTCTTCTTTTTCAGTCTTTGATTTTTTTGCTTTCGAACCATCACCACCTGCCGGACCTGTACCGGCGGTTGCTTCTGCCAGCCATGTTTTAAATTCAAAATGCCCAAAAAGTTCTTTTAATTTTTTATAGTCCGGCTCTTGTCGTTTTAATGTTTTTGGATCCTGCTCTAACTCAACATCACATTTTATCGTCACCAGATCGCGTGAAAGCGGCAACTGATCCATAAAGTCACGTAGGTTCTCGCCAACCTTACCTTTGATTTCTTTTGCGTTTTCGATTATACCGTCAATGGAATCATAAAGACCTAGCCACTTAACCGCCGTTTTCGGTCCGACCTTTGGTACACCGGGTACATTATCAGCGGTATCACCAATTAAAGCCAGGTAATCAATAATGCGTTCTGGCGGCACACCAAATTTTTCTTTTACTCCATCAACATCCATATCCACGCCGGTCATGGTGTTCACCAAACTGACATGCTTGTTCACCAACTGGGCCATATCTTTGTCGCCGGTTGAAATCAGCGTGTCGATGCCAAGCGCCGTTGCCTGCTCTGATAACGTTCCGATAACATCATCAGCCTCTACACCAGAAACGCAGATGAGTGGTAACCCCATTGCTTTAATAATATTATGAATGGGTTCAATTTGATCCCTTAACTCATCCGGCATGGGCGGACGGTTTGCTTTATATTCTTTGTACATGTCATTGCGAAAAGTTTTACCTTTTGCATCAAAAACCACGGCTAAATATTCCGGTTCATAATCTTTTAATAAACGACGCACCATATTAATAACACCATAAATTGTACCGGTAGGCTCACGCTTAGAATTACTCATATCCGGCATAGCATGATATGCACGAAATAAATAAGAGGAACCATCAACAAGAACAAAAGGCGAATTTGATTTTTTTGACATATACTTACAAGGACCTGTTCAAAAATACTGAGAAGGCAGATAACTGCATTGCAACCTCCCCACTATTTGTGAAAAGGCTTCGAAAACTTGCAACCATTTTACGCGAAGACGCGGTTGAACGCTCAACTTTAGAGCAATAATTAATAATGACATAAATAGTGAGACGCCATGGATAACAAATCAAATCACCCGAGCATGAACCCTATAAATGACTCTGCTCTGAGTCGCGAATCATGGAAAATATTCCAAATTATGGCGGAATTTGTTGAGGGTTTTGAACGTATGGCTTATGTTAAGCCTTCTGTGAGTATCTTTGGCTCGGCCAGAACAGCACCTGAGCATCCTTATTACAAACTGACTGTCGACATTGCACGTGAACTTTCTGATGCGGGTTTTTCAGTTGTGAGTGGTGGTGGCCCCGGTATTATGGAGGCTGCGAATAAAGGTGCTTTTGAAGGAAAGTCACCCAGTATTGGCCTGAATATCCAGCTGCCACACGAACAAATTGGTAACCCGTATCAGGATATTTCTTTGTCATTTAAACACTTTTTTTCTCGCAAAGTCATGTTTGTGAAATACGCATCGGCTTACGTGGTGATGCCCGGGGGCTTTGGCACACTGGATGAGCTCGCAGAAATATTAACCCTGGTGCAAACCAAGAAAAGCCGCCGCATACCGATTATCCTTGTACATCAACCTTTCTGGGAAGGTTTATTGGACTGGTTTAAAACTACCATGGTCAGCGAAGGCGTGATCAATAAAGAAGATCTGGACCTGATTAAAATAATAAGCGATCCTAAAAAAATCACCAACGCCATCTTTGAGCACTATGAAAATTGTGGTTTTGAACCCTCTGCTGAAGAAGCAGAAATTTTGCTACAATTATAATAACCTGATTATTTTCTAACCAAAGGAACTTTAAATGACACTTTTAAAAGTCATCAGCCTTACTTTTTTATTCATAACATCACAAATTGCTTTTGCGGCTGAAAATATTCCACCACCTCCGCCACTGGACAAATCTAAAACTTTTTCGCAAAGCGCGGAAACGCCACCGCCGGCTTTACCAGAAGAAGATGACAGCCGAAACATTCCTCAGCCTGAAGTTCGTATTATTCGAAAAAAAGACGTTGTCATTGAAGAATATAGTATCAATGGAGAGGTTCGCTACGTAAAAATCACACCCGCCAGCGGAAACCCATATTATATGGTTGATACCGATGGCGACGGCATATTAGAAACACGTAACGATAACTTTGCCAACCCACCGATTAACCAATGGATTTTATTAAAGTGGTAAAGACTCACTATCAAGTAAAGCGCGTATTTTTTTTGATAAACTAAGTCTACTATACGGCTTTTCCAGAAGCGGTAAATTATATTTATCATACTCTTTATTACTACCATTTTTATCAACATAACCTGATGTTAATAAAACTTTAATCTCTGAGTTTATATTTAGTGCTTTTTCTGCCAAAGCATAGCCATTGACTTTCCCTGGCATAACAACATCAGAAAATAAAAGATCGATATGTGAGCGGTTTAATATTGCTAGCGCGACATCAACATTTTCGGCGCAGTACACTTTATAACCTAAAGATTTTAAAGTGTACTCTGCAAAAGACAATAATGTTGGCTCATCATCAACGATTAGAATACTTTCACTACCCCTGTCGAAAGTTTCTTCAGCTTTATTTGTAGTATCAACATCAGAAACTTTTTCTCTGGATCTCGGCAAATAGATTCTAAATACAGAACCTTTTCCGGGTTCCGTTTCTAATGAAATATCTCCACCGCTGTGTCTCACAAAACTATACACCATTGATAAACCCAGCCCCGTACCTTTCCCTACATCTTTTGTGGTATAAAAAGGCTCAAATATATGTTCGCTTTCTTCTCTGCTCATTCCCCTGCCGGTATCGCTAATCATGATTTGAACATAATTACCCGGCAATAAATTGATTAACGTGTTGTTGTTTTCCTCAACCACAATATTTGTTGTTTCTATTGTCAATGTCCCGCCATTGGGCATTACATCACGTGCATTAATAACGAGGTTTAATATCGCATCCTGACAAGAGCCTTTATTTGTATCTGTTGACCACAAATTCCCGCTCAAATAATACTGCACATTCACTGCAGGTGTTAATGAACGCGCTATCATCTCTTTCATATCACCAATAAGCTTATTTATATCAACACATTCTTTTTCAATCTCACTGTTACGTGAAAAAACCAATAATTGCCTGGTCAGCTCCGCGCACCGATCAGCAGCATGCTCTACGGCAGCCAGCCATTTATATTGTGCTTCTGATAAATCCTGGCTTTGAAGAAGTTCGGTATAACCAAGAATAACACCCAGCTGGTTATTAAAATCATGAGCTATACCGCCTGACATCTGACCAACCACTTCCATTTTTTGTGAGCGGCTTAACATTTCTTTTGTTTTTAATATGTCGGTAATATCTTCAGATATACCGAGCAAATATTTCGTAATACCTTTGTCATTATAAATAGGTATTTTTTTTGTATGAAAGATTCGTGTACCCTTTAGTTTTGTTGTTAAAGGTTCTTCAGCAATCTCAAGTGGCTTTTGACTTTGTATAACTTCATCATCTTTGTCTATAAAAAATTGTGCCTGTTCTTTGGGTAAAAAATCATAATCAGTGTTACCTAAGACTTCTTCCTTAAGTATACCTGTCAACTCTTCAGCGGTCTTATTCCATTCAATATAACGATGATCATCAGCGTTTTTTACAAACAATGCACTTGGCAGGTTTTCTATAATAGAATTATTCAAAAAACTCAGCTCTTTAACTTTTTGTTCGCTTAGCTTTCGTAGAGAGATATCTCTAATGACTTCAACTGTACCATGGAGATCGGTGACGCCTGTTATATGTGACAATGAAAAATCAAACCAACGATGGTTGTTATTAACTTCTAATTCCAGTGCGCTCAACTCTTCATTATTAATAATCGCCTGGCACACCGGACAGTTTTCAATAAGAATGTCATGCGAATGAAAAACATCATGATTATTTTTGCCAATTAATTCCCCGACAGAAACACCGGACAAAAGAGAAGCCGCTTTATTTGCTTTACGAATAATCCCGTTTTCATCAACGACTATAGTTGCATCCGGAATCGCATCATATGTTGTTGCGCCCCGGGACATAACCAAAAAAGGCTCCCGCAATGTCGTTACAATAATGGCGTGAAAAATTAACCAAAACGAAAATATTTTAAAAATATGTCCGACGAGATTTGGTATGTCATAAACATCGACATAAAAAGTGAAGGCCAACTCTGCACACATCGTTAAAATAATAGCTGCAACCAACGTATAAAGAATTTTTTGCTCCAGATACTCACGTCTCCGGTATAAGTGAAAAATCGCAATGGCCAGCAAAAAAATGATCGCGTACTCACTATAAATTTTAAATGTTGTCAGGCCTTTCCCCGGAATAAAACCTTCGGGGAAAAAACCACTATAGACAAGCAACGTAATACTACCCGCTATAAAACCAAGGAATATAAATGTTTGAGTTCGTTTAAGTGCATGAGACAAAAACCAGGGCGCAATCAATAATAATATAGCTTCTAAATAACGCGTACCAAGCCAAAACTGCACAGCTGTATTCGCGCCAGAAATTGCGATTATATTCATCCCCTCATAACTAAGAGCATGTAGCAAATCTAATAAGGCAACCCAAAAATAACCCACACCTAAAAACATTAAATAGTTATTACGCGTAAAAGGATACATGTTCCACGCCACAACGCAGGTTAAAATGGCTATCGCAATGGCAAAAAATTCAGCTAAGAGGTGGAATAATAAAAAATTATAGAAACTTACAAAAACAAGTACTGCAGATAATATGACAGGAACAGCTATAACCGAAAAATAGGTACCTTTATTCGCGAAAGTTGCTTTATTTAAAACAGACATCTTTGCTTATTCCTGTAATAATAATGCGTCTTAATATTTGAGGCGGTAGCTCTATTTAACTATAGCTCTTTCTCTCATTTTTAATAGAGATTTTCGGTTTTCATCGCCTCTAAATCCAGTTTTGGGGTTTAAGGTAGCGCTCATACAACTTCGCTTCTTCTGTGCCGCTTTCAGGTTTCCAGTTATACCGAAATTTCACCAGTGGCGGCAGCGACATTAAAATGGATTCTGTACGCCCGCCGGTTTGTAAACCAAACAAAGTGCCGCGATCGTAGACTAAATTAAACTCAACATAACGACCACGACGGTATAGTTGAAAGTCCCGTTCACGTTCACCATATTCTGTATTTTTTCGTTTATTCACTATAGGAATATAAGCCGGGATATAGTGATCGCCCACACTCTGCATAAAAGCAAAGCTTTGTTCAAAGCTACCCTCATTTAAATCATCAAAAAATAACCCGCCAACGCCCCGCGTTTCATCACGGTGTTTTAAATAAAAATAGTCATCACACCATTTTTTATATTTTGGGTAAGCCTCTTCCCCAAAAGGATCACATGCTTTTTTTGATTCGGTATGCCAGTGCACAACATCTTCTTCAACAGGATAATACGGGGTTAAATCAAAACCACCACCAAACCACCAAACCGGATCTTCACCTTCTTTTTCTGCAATAAAAAAACGCACATTAGCGTGAGATGTGGGTACATACGGATTTTTAGGATGAATCACCAATGACACACCCATTGCCTGAAAACTTCGCCCTGCCAGTTCAGGCCGGTGCGCCGTTGCAGAGCCCGGCATTTCTGGGCCAAAGACATGAGAAAAATTTATTCCGGCGCTTTCAAAAACAGCACCGCCATCCATCACGCGAGTACGACCGCCACCACTTAAAGCTGGTGCATCATCATATGATGATGCTTCTGAATCTGCGACGTCCATGGATGGACTAGCGTCACGGGAGGCAGGACGCCGGGAATGACCTCCCTGTTCACGTTCCCAGTCGTCATGAACAAATTTACCGGCACCATCCTCTTCTTCTAATGCCTGACAAATAGAGTCCTGTAGTCCTAATAAATAGTTTTTTACTGCTTCTATATCTGGAGCGCTCATTTTTCTTCCAATTTTATTTTGGCCACCAAGGACACTAAGAAAAATCATTAAAAATCAAGCGCGGGGTTCACGGGGAGGAAGATAGTGAATTTTATTTAAACCTGTCATATTAAAACGAAAGGTTTTCTTTTGCACTCTTTGCGTCTCCGCGCCCTTTGCGTTGAAATCTTTTGATTTTTCTTGATGTACTTCGTGGCTTATCTTTATTCTCGTATTATTTTACCCGTTATTGCATCACGAATTTCACTAGGCTGGGCATTAATATCTGTTTCACCTTCAACGATAAAATTAATTTTATCAGCAAAGATATATTTAACTTGTTCTGCTGTTCGAGCCGCTTCTTGCTGTGAGATATTCGCACTAGTGGAAACAATTGCACCACCAAATTGTTCACATATTTCTTTCACAACAGGATGATGGCTGACTCTTACTGCAAGCGAGTCAAACTGCCCCCTAAGATATTCTGATGTTTCTTTTTTTGCCGGTACAAGCCACGTTAATGCCGATGTTTGATTTTTCCAGCTTAATAATAATTTTTCTTCAATTTCTTTTTCTAAAGGTTGAATAAAATCTTTAAACTGCTCAAAACGAGCAGCAACCAGAATTAAGCCTTTTTCTTTTTCTCTCTGTTTAAGCTCAAGAATTTGTTTTACCGCAGATAAGTTTTTCGGATCACAACCCAGGCCATAAACCGCTTCTGTTGGGTACGCAATAACTCCACCCTGATGTAATACATTAACAGCTTGTAAAACAGCAACGGTTTGATCAATCTGTTGTTTCAGCTTCTTCACTCTCTTCCACTGCTTCAGTGAAACCGCATTCTTTTTGCGGACAGACTTTTTCTGTACCACGACGCTTTGTGGTTTTAATGGTTAACATTGGCCAGCCACAGTCAGGACACTTTTCATTTACAGGTTCGTTCCAAACCGCATAGGTGCAGTCAGGATAATGCTCACAAGAATAGAAAATTTTACCTTTACGCGACTTGCGCTTAAGCATAGTGCCTTTGTGACACTCAGGACACTCGACGCCCATATCCTGCGGCTTTTCTAATGGCTCAATATGCTTACATTCAGGGTAATTGCTGCAGCCAATAAATTTGCCATAACGACCATGACGAATGATTAAATCTGACTCACACTCCGGACATTTTCGATCTTCAATGACTTCGGGCTCTGAATCCGCATCTTCATTAACATTACGTGTGTAATCACAATCCGGATAATCATTACAGCCGATAAAACGACCTCGACGACCCAGACGAATCGCCATACCGCCGCCACACTTCGGACATTTTTCATCTATTTGTTCATGTGTAACGTCTTTACGATCAACCGAAGCTTCTTTATCAACAACCAGATCCTTAAAGGGTTGCCAAAACTCCCGCATCATCGGCACCCACTTTTCTTCACCACGGGAAATTGCATCCAGATGATCTTCCATCTTCGCAGTAAAATCGTAATCAACATACTGAGTAAAATGTTCTGTTAAAAATTTTGCCACAATACGGCCAACATCGGTTGGAATAAAACGTTTTTTATCCATTTCAACATATTCACGTGATTGCAAAGTTGAAATTATCGATGCATAGGTTGATGGCCGGCCAATACCAAATTCTTCCAGCGCTTTAACCAGGCTTGCTTCAGAAAAACGCGGGGGTGGCTCAGTAAAATGCTGTTCTGGTAAAATTTTAATTAATTTGATTTTATCGCCCTCCGCCATTGCTGGCAGCAAACGATCTTTATCATCTGCGGGCGCTTTAGAATCATCAACACTTTCTAAATAAACCGCCATAAAGCCTGGCTTAACTAAAGTCGACCCATTTGCGCGAAAAATATTACCTTCACCCGCCGACATATCAACCGCAACGGTATCTAGCGTCGCATGAATCATTTGGCAAGCAACCGTACGTTTCCAAATTAAATCGTATAAGCGAAATTGATCTTTGGTTAAAAATTTTTTAATTTTTTTAGGCTCATGATAAACCGAAGTAGGACGTACCGCTTCATGCGCTTCTTGTGCATTCTTTGCCTTGGTTTTATAAATACGGGGTTCTGCCGGCAAATTTTCTTTGCCAAACGTGTCCAATATATAAGCGCGAATATCCTCTAAAGCATCTTGCGCTAAATTAACTGAATCGGTACGCATATAAGTAATTAAACCGACTGTTTCACCATCAAGATCAATACCTTCATATAGCTGTTGCGCGATACTCATTGTTTTGCGTGCGGTAAAACCTAATTTACGGGATGCTTCTTGTTGTATCGTTGACGTTGTAAAGGGTGCGGTCGGATTACGCTTGCGCTTTTTCTTTTCAATTTTTTCAACGACTAAACTACAATCTTTGGTACTCTGGGTGCAACCCGCACCTTTGTTTAAAACTTTCTCTGCCGCTTGCGCTTTATCTTCTGAGTTAATTGTAAACTGACTGACTTTTTTGTTTTCCAGCGTTGTTAGCTTTGCGCTAAAAACCTGCTTATCACTTTCAAGTTCCGACTCAATCGTCCAGTATTCTTTTGGTTTAAATTTCTCAATTTCAAGTTCGCGCTCAACGATTAAACGAAGCGCAGGTGACTGAACGCGGCCTGCCGATAAACCCCGACGAATTTTTTTCCAAAGAAGGGGAGAGAGATTAAAGCCCACTAAATAATCTAAACCACGACGCGCTAACTGCGCGTCGATCATGTCTTGTGAAAGTTCACGCGGATCTTCTATTGCAGCATTAACAGCATTTTTTGTTACCTCATTAAAAGCAACACGCCCTACTGTTTTATTTTTTAATAAACCACGATCTTTTAAAATTTCATATAAATGCCAGGCAATCGCCTCGCCTTCGCGATCCGGATCCGACGCAAGATATAAAGCATCGGCTTTTTTTAATGCCTTAGCGATAGCATCAACGTGTTTTTGATTTTTTTCTATAAGCTGGAATTTCATTCCAAAATCGTTTGCAGGATCAACCGCACCTTCTTTTGGTAATAAATCCCGGACATGGCCATACGATGCCAGGACTTCAAAACCTTTGCCTAAGTATTTTTTTATTGTCTTGGCTTTAGCCGGTGACTCTACGATGACTAAACTTTTTGCCATAACTTTTAAACCATGTCATAAAAGGAAATGCCCGCATAAAGCGGGCACCGTATTATATTATTATATTTTAAAGCTACTCAATGAAACACGCCGGGCATTTCATCAAAGACTAAATCTTCCATCCAGGCATATGCCGCTTCACGGCCAGGCTGATTAAATAACACCATCAACACAACCCACTTAAGCTGTTCAAGATCAATTTCTTCTGACTCTAACGCCATAACACGATCAATCACCATCTCACGCGTATTGTGATCCAGCACACCCGTTTGTTCCAAAAACATTAAAAAGCCACGACTATCCAGGTCAAGTTTTTCTGTTTCTTCATCGGTATAAAAACGAATAGATTTAGCGCTGAACGCAAGGGGTTCTGCTCCATCCTGTAAACCTGCCAAACCTTCAAGCCATAAAAATGCTTTACTGATTTCCGCTTTATGGAAACCGGCTTGCTCTAACTCAGTTCGTAGTGATTCTTCATCTGTATCAAACTCAATTTCGTCGTTCATGTAGTTTTCAAACAGGTACATCAACACTTCGAGTATATTTTCTTTCATTTTACTTCCTCTTACCTACCTTGACAGTAGTAGCCACCAGATAATGCTGTAACGTAACCTTGCAATTCCAGTACCAGTAGCATGGAGCAAACCGCATCCGCAGTCAATCCACTTCTTTCAACCACTTTATCCACCGATGTGGGCTCAAAATCTATGCACTGCAAAACTTGTTTATACTCATCATCGACCCCAAGTGTTGAATTTAGTTCGATCTGACTCTTTTCTTCAGGCGACGTTTCCGGCGAGGCCAACATACCCGAAAAGCCGCCCAATTCTTCTAAAATATGCGCCGCGGTTTCAACTAATTTTGCACCTTCGCGAATGAGAGTATGACAGCCTTTCGCCAATGCGTGGTGAATAGAACCAGGAACCGCGAAAACCTCTCGCCCTTGCTCACTCGCTAAGCGTGCGGTTATCAGTGACCCGCTCTGTAATGCGGCCTCAACCACCAAAACCCCCATACTTAAACCGCTGATGATTCGATTACGGCGTGGAAAATTACCCGGTAGAGGAGGGGTTCCCGGTGAGTACTCCGACACTAAAAGGCCATTTTCAGCGATTTTATGCGCTATTTCACGGTTTTTAGCCGGATATACACGATCTAAACCCGTCCCCGTTACGGCCACAGTAAAGCCACTGCCTTTCAATGCCTTATTTGCCATACTTTCAAGCGCACCTTTATGCGCCGCCGCATCAATCCCCATCGCCATGCCGCTGGTCACCGTTATCCCCATGCTGGTTAAATACGCGGCAAAGTTATGCGCAGTTTCAATGCCTGCATGCGTTGGATTGCGGCTGCCAACGATGGCAACCTGAGGCAATTTTAATATTTCAACCTGACCTAAGGTGTACAAAACCGGCGGCGCATCAGGAATATTTTTTAGTAAAGGAGGGTAACGCTCATCAGCCAACGTAATAATATTGGCATTCTCTTGTTCGGCCCACGCCAGATCAGCCTCCACCTTGCCCCAATCGGGCTCAGCTAACGAATCAATCAGTTTTTCTGATAAACCCGCATCTCGCCAAGCAGAACGCCCCGCAGCAAAAACCTCAGCCGGCGTATTAAAAAACGTTAAAAGGGAATGTGTGCGAGCTGGCCCAAGCGTACTAACGTGAGTAAGTGCTAACCAATCTCGTAAAGAATGTTCTGTATCTGTCATTTAACCTGTCCTCACCAAATCCGTTTGGCCAGGTAAGTGTATCACTAATTCAGCATTAAAAATCGATCGTATATTTATGGTGGTGGATTAAATTCGGTCATGAAACCGAAAGTATTGATTTAAGACACGCAAAAAATTGCCATCCCTGGCCGCTCGACTGCCGCGTCCTGCGGCAGACGGTCTTGAATCAATACTTTCAATTCCATGCCCTTGCTTTACCAGGAAATAAATCACTATTTACTTTTTATTGAAAATAAAAATCTAGAGCACTAAAAAACTAAAACAACTACACGGATAACGAGAGACTAAAGAGCAAGGCATGAGTTAGTGAAAAAGCGGAATGTACAATGAGTACATGAGCATTTTGAGCTAAGTCATAACGCCGCTATTTGGTTTCTCGTTATTCGTGTGTTAGGGATTCTGGAAGTGATCGTTAATATGCATTGACCGATACGCTTCCATCACCAACGCGTAGCTCATGTTTTTATAAGTCTTAAACACCATCATGATACCCGCGCGTTCGTCAGGCAGCTCTACGTTATTGAATAAGAAAAAGCGCTGTGAGTCATCAACTACGTTTCCTTTTGCCATAATCGCAAGCACATGGCCCGGCGCCAAACCATGCTCTTCACCACGATTTAAAGCAACCACCATGTATTGGCCTATCTGTGAGACGCCATTAAATACTGACATTATCTGTCCATTTATTTTTTCTGCTGGTACGCGCGGCGTGAACTGAAAAACCTGATCTCGTTCTTCGCCGGGTATTAAAACGTCATTGTTTAATACTTCACGCAGTGCTTTTGTTATAAGAAACGTTGAAGGTTTATCTTCATCCTGTTCAGCTTTAACTAAACGTGCATCTGCAAGATAAACTGCTTCATAACCTAAAACGTCTCCTGTTTCCGGATCGGTGTATTCTTTGCCCGGCCGAACAACATTGTAGCTGCTTATCGGGTTAGTCAGGTTACGCACATAAATTTTATTTCCCGTACTACTGATTAAGTGTTCTTCATAACTGGATACAATGTACGGCGCTTGTTCTAGTTGTTCTTCTGTTACCACACGCGGCCGATCTAAAAATGAACGAATCTCGCTCATCGGAATCGTTGAAATAGATTTAGCAATATTGGTTGAACGCGAACGAGGAGAAAGCTTCACCACTTTTAAGCCCGATTTCACTGCTGGCTTAACCGTTTTTTTCTTTGCACCTTCTGGCTGCAGGCCATCCTGGCCATCTAGCGTTATATACGGTTTGCCATCGACGATGTACATCACAATCACATCACCAGGATATATTAAGTGTGGATTACGGATAGCGGGGTTAATGTGCCAAACGGAGGGCCATAACCAGGGATCTTTCAAAAATTTCTTGGAAATATCCCAAAGCGTATCCCCCTTAACGACGATATGACGTTCTGGATAATCGGGAACAAATATAGGCGCGTCATCAGGCTGGTCTTCAATAGCAGCAACATCCGGGGCTTCTTCGACCTCCATGACTGCAGGAGACTTCTGAATAACCGGATGGGCCGGACCACCACAGCCCACCAGACTAAAGGCAATAAACGCAGGCAATATTAACAGTGGAAGTCGCAACCCAATCAATTTGTTATTCATATGCTTCCTTATAAGCCAATAGCGAGATAGCCCTCAAAACAGGACCTGAAACGTCTCTATTACACCACAAAATAGCCTAGTATATGAGTGGTTACATTATTCTTCAGTAGCTTCTTATCTATTAGTATCATGATGTTAGCAGCTTTTTCTAAAAACGTACTAGAAAAACATGTGATAAAGTTAATGAAAATAGGAACTGGTGTAAAACACCGCTACAAAATATAATGGGCTCAACCACTCCTCAATAAACTTAAATATAGAACATTATGGCAATTTTAAATATTTTACACTTTCCTGATGAGCGTTTACGCACCATAGCAAAACCTGTTGCCAAGGTGACAGATAACCACCGCGTGCTCATCAATAACATGCTGGAAACCATGTATGACGCGCCTGGTATTGGTCTCGCGGCTACCCAAATTAATGTCCACGAGCGCATATTGGTTGTCGACATATCTGAAGAGAAAAACGAGCCTGTTGTTCTTATAAACCCCGAAATTCTGGAAAAAGACGGTGATCAGGAATTTGATGAAGGCTGCTTGTCTGTCCCGGGCATTTATGAGACTGTCCACCGCGCAGAGAGTATTCGCGTCTCTGCTCTGAACAAAGAGGGCGAAAGCTTTGAGATGAGCGCCCACGGTTTGCTCGCCGTTTGCATACAACATGAAATGGATCATTTAGAGGGTAAGCTGTTCGTTGATTATTTATCACAGCTAAAAAAACAGCGTATTCGCAAAAAACTCGAAAAACAGCAAAAAAATGCAATGTAAGCCTTTTGTCCGGGCCAAACTAATCCTATAGCGAAACCATTAAATGTCATCTCTTCGAATTATTTTTGCTGGAACACCTGACTTTGCTGCCTGCGCGCTCTCTGCGCTGATTAAATCTGAACATAAGGTTGTTGCTGTCTATACCCAACCGGATCGTCCTGCGGGAAGAGGGCGCAAGTTACGCGCCAGCCCGGTAAAAGAGCTCGCCATTGAAAGTAGTCTTCCGATTTTACAACCAGAGAACCTAAAGGATGCCGGGGCACAAGACACGCTGCGAAATTTTAATGCCGATGTCATGGTCGTCGCCGCTTACGGTTTACTTTTGCCACAAGTCGTTTTAGATATACCCCGCTATGGCTGTTTAAATATTCACGCTTCCTTATTACCGCGTTGGCGAGGAGCCGCACCAATCCAGCGCGCCATTGCGGCAGGCGACAAAGAATCCGGCATCACTATTATGCAAATGAATGCCGGCTTAGATACCGGTGATATTTTACAGCTCAACTCAACACCTATTTCAGATAAAGATAACGGCGGCGACTTACATGATCGTCTTGCAGAAATGGGTGCCTCAGCTATATTGGAGGTGCTCGATAAATTAGATAAGAATCGTTTAAGCCCGGCAGCACAAGATGATGCTCTCGCCACCTATGCGCATAAACTTGATAAGAAGGAGGCGGTTATAGACTGGCAAGATACAGCAACCGATATTGAACGCCTTATCCGTGCCTTTAACCCCTGGCCGGTAACCTTTACCTATCTTAACGGCAAACCTTTACGCATTTTTCAAGCTGCTATTCTTGCTGAAGAATCCAACCAGGAAGCGGGGACCGTTATTGCCTGCGATAAAAAAGGGATTGATATTAGCTGCGGCGAAGGTGTGTTACGCATACTTAAGCTTCAGCCTTCCGGCAGCAAAGCCATGGATGTTACCGCCTTTATGAACGGTCATGCCAAGCAACTCCCCGTTGGCACTCTGTTAAAGAATACCTTGTTACAGAGTTCAGCGGCGAAATGAATAGTCGGCTTGCGGTTGTTAAAATCTTATTACAAGTCACACAACATGGTCACAACCTTCCCGATGCTATTACTAAATACGCAGATAAAATTGAAGAAAAAGATCGGCCTTTTATTCAGGCCATGTGTTACGGCGTCATTCGTTTGTTACCTCGTTTAGAATATATCGCCGATCAATTAATCAGCAAACCCCTTAAAACAAAGGACTATGATGTTGTTCTATTAGTTCTTAGCGGGCTTTATCAATTAATAGAAATGCGCACACCCGATCACGCTGCTGTTTCTGAAACGGTTAAAGTCACTAAAGGCTTAAAAAAGCCCTGGGCGAAAAACCTTGTTAATGCTGTATTGAGAAACTACCAGCGTCAGGCAGAAACCTTAACCGGGCAAATTAAAAACAATGAAGTTGCAGAGTTTGCACACCCGCAGTGGTGGTTAAATATTATTAAGAAAAACTGGCCAGACAACAAAATCTGGCAACAAATTCTGCTCGCTAATAATCAAAATCCGCCAATGACCTTACGCATCAACACGGCTCATATAAAACGCGAAGATTATATTACGTTACTAAAACAAAATGATATTGCAGCAACACCGGGTAAACATTCACCTTATGCCGTTTATTTAGAAAAACCCGTGCCGGTTCTTGCTTTGCCTTTGTTCACCGAGGGTAAAGTCTCCGTGCAAGATGAAGCCGCACAACTTGCTGCAATCTTATTAGACCCACAAAAAAGCGAGCGAATTCTTGATGCCTGTGCAGCACCCGGCGGCAAAACCATTCACCTGCTTGAACGCGAAAATGACATTGATCTTCTTGCTTTAGATATAGAAGCAAGCCGTTTAAAGAAGATACAAGAAAATTTAGACCGCACCCAATTAAAAGCCCATCTTCAGGCCGCGAATGCTTTTGATCCCGACTCATGGTGGGATAAAAAACCCTTTGATCGTATCTTGCTTGATGCGCCTTGTAGTGCCAGTGGTGTAATTCGCCGTCACCCCGATATTAAATATCTGCGACAACAAGACGACCTCTCAAAATTAACTCAAGATCAAGCTCAAATTCTTAACGCCCTATGGCCTCTGTTGAAGTCTGGAGGTATGCTGTTATACGCAACATGTTCGGTTTTAGCTGAAGAAAATACTTTGCAAATACACGCTTTTCTTCAGCAACACTCCGACGCCAAACTTCTACCGATTAGTTCGGACTGGGGGCATCAGCAAATTGCTGGCACACAAATTTTACCCGGCGATAGCGGGCAAGATGGAAAAAATGGAATGGATGGTTTCTTTTATGCGCTTATACAAAAGCAATAAGCAAAACAGGATTTTATTTGTTGCCTTATTGTGCGCGTTAATCAGCTATGCCTTACCCAATACCGTCTTTGCTGAAGGCTTTCGCATTCTGGCCGCTGAAACAAAATTAAAAGATCAGGTTTACCAGCTTGATGCTAATTTAGATCTGGATTTTTCAGAAGATGCACTGGAGGCCTTACGCAGCGGCGTTCCCCTCATTGTATTAGTCAATATCGAAGTTTTAAAAGATAGAGACTGGTGGTGGGATAAAACCATTGCCGAGCTTGAGCAAGGCTATTTGCTGCTGTATCACGCATTATCCGAGAAATATATTATCCATAACCTAAATAGTGGCGCACAACAAAATTATGTCAGCCTTAATGCTGCACTTTTTTCTTTAAGTAATATTCGCGAATTTCCTTTAATTGATAAAAACTTATTACAAGATGAAGACTATTATGCACGTCTTCGAGCCTATCTTGACATTGAGTCTCTACCTGCGCCTATGCGTCCTATTGCATATATTTCATCACAGTGGCAACTTGCAAGTGACTGGTTCGAATGGCCATTAAAACATTAATAAAACGACTCTTCTCTGGTAACACGCCCATTGCGATTGTTGTAGTGCTGCTATTGAGCTCGCTCTACTTAATGAGTATTGCAACACACAACTCTTTATTATTTGGCCGCTTATATTCGATCCTTCTTGGTATTAATTTATTGGCCACCGTATTATTGGTCGGTCTCATTGCTAAAAGTGTCTGGCTGCTGATACAACAATATCGTCAGGGGAAAACGGGGTCACGTTTAACGACCCGCCTTGTTGTTATGTTTGTCATTCTTTCTGTAACACCCGTTTCGGTCGTTTATTATTTCTCCTTAGACTTTTTACAGCGTGGCATCGACAGCTGGTTTGATGTTCGGGTAGAAAAAGCATTAACAGATGCACTTGAACTCAGTAAAAAATCTTTGGGTGTGCGCACGCGTGAATTACTAAGACAAACACGTCTTATGACACCCCGCATAAATGCGATTTCTAATGAGCTTGCAACCCTTACCTTAAATGAACTGCGTATAGAAAGCGGTGCCAATGAATTAACCTTATTCACAAATAATGGACAAATCATTGCATCAAGCATAAGTGAAACGACACGCCTGTTACCACAACATTTAGAAGACAGTACTTTACAGCGCTTACGACAGGGGCAGGATGATTTTGGTTTGGTCCCTATACCGGAAATTGGTTTACACATTCGTATTGCCATTAATATGGCAAACTCTGACCCGGCTTTAGGTGATCGTATCCTGCAATTACTTTACCCCATTACACCACGCATTAATGAATTAGCAGAAAACGTACAGCAAGCTTTTAGTGCTGTTCGATCTTTAACAATCTTACGTTTACCTCTTAAATATAGCTTTATATTAACCTTGTCACTTATTTTATTGCTCAGTATTCTGACCTCCATCTGGGCAGCGTTTTTTGCTGCCCGGCGTATGGTTGCACCGATATCTGATTTAGTGGAGGGCACGCGTGCAGTTGCCGCAGGTAATTATGAAAAGCGTTTACCTTTGCCCGGTAAAGACGAACTTGGATTTTTGGTTCGTTCATTTAATGAGATGACGCAAAAAATTGCAATGGCACAAGAAAGTGCTCGTGTTAGCCAACAACAGGCCGAAGCACAACATAGCTATCTTGAAACGGTTTTGAGCAACCTCTCTTCAGGTGTCATTACTCTTGACGCAAACGGCTTTTTACAAACAACAAACCTTGCGGCAAATCAAATTCTCAATGCCGCATTAACGCCTTTTATTGGTCATTTTCTCGATGATGCAGCCGCCGAGAACCCACACCTGCAAAATTTTATCGATGCTATTTTTCCTCATATCGATGCTAAAGAGTCTCAATGGCAAGAAGAAGTCTCCCTTTTCACCGGCAGCGGCCGTAAAATTCTTATTTGTCGCGGCACCAGGCTTTTCGTTGCTCCGAATAATGAAAATTCTGAAAGCGGAAACATTATCGTATTTGATGATGTAACCGAATTAGTTAAAGCACAACGGAGTTCTGCATGGGGTGAAGTTGCACGTCGACTTGCCCACGAGATCAAAAATCCTTTAACGCCTATTCAGCTCTCTGCAGAGCGTATTCGTCACAAATATCTCAATAAAATGGAAGCAGGCGATGCGGATATTCTTGATCGCTCAACCCATACCATTGTGCAACAGGTCGAAACACTCAAAGAGATGGTAAAAGCCTTTTCAGATTATGCGCGCATGCCCGCATTAAATTTAGATACCATTGACCTGAACCATATTATTAAAGAAGTACTGGATTTATACCTTTCTTCTACCAACGACACCCTATACTCCGTTACACTGGACCCAAGCAACCCGATTATCGAAGCAGATATTGGACGTTTGCGCCAATTACTGCATAATCTTATTAAAAACGCATTAGAAGCAAATCAGGAAAATCATACGCAGTCACAACCTGGTTTAAAAGAAGAAAAAGTGTACATCACAACACGCTGTGCCGAAGAACACGCATGTCGTTATGTTGAATTAAAAATTACTGACACCGGTCCGGGTATTGCCGATGAAATGTTTGACCAGTTATTTGAACCCTATGTTACAACCAAACCGAAGGGTAGCGGCTTAGGCTTAGCGATAGTAAAGAAAATTGTAGAAGAACATGGCGGAATGATATTTGCTGAAAATGCTGAAAAGGGCGGAGCAAGTATTATAATAAGGTTGCCGGTAAAAAAATTAGCAAACCTTAATTCAGAATCGGAAAACGAAAAACAAAATAATGCAATTGCTTAAAATCATGGACAATCAACGACCGCATCAAAACCCACTTAATATGCCTCGCATTTTAGTAGTCGATGATGAGCCTGATATTCGTCATTTAGTACAAGAAATTCTCGAAGACGAAGGTTACCAGGTCGAGACTGCTGAAAATGGAGAGAGCGCAAGGCAAGCTTACCGTCAAAACCGACCCCAACTTATTTTACTTGATATCTGGATGCCAGATGTTGATGGCATTACTCTGTTAAAAGAATGGGCCGAAGAGGGCAGCTTACCCATGCCTGTCATTATGATGTCGGGGCACGGCACCGTTGAAACCGCCGTTGAAGCCACCCGTTTGGGCGCATTTGATTTCATTGAAAAGCCGCTTTCGCTAGCACGGTTATTATTAACCATTGAGCAGGCTTTCGATTCCGATAAAATATTACATGAACCCGTAAATCAGGCCCAACAAGGTTTTACTGTTAACGAGCCCATGGGACGTAGTCCGGTAATGCAACGCTTACGGGAACAAATTAAACGTATTGCTGAACATGAAAGCTGGGTTTTGCTCAGCGGTGCAGCTGGCAGCGGCGCTAAAGTTGCGGCTCATTATTTACACAATAATGGTCGCCACCACGACAAAAATTTTGTAGAAATCAACCTCTCTTCTTTGAGCTATAAAAATAATGCTGAAGAATTTATCGGTTATCAATCTGATCAGGGTTTAGCCAAAGGCCTGCTTGATATCGCTCAGGATGGAACCTTATTTTTACGCAATATTGACGAGGCAGACGAAGCTACACAAAATTTTTTACTGGGACTGTTGCAAACGGGGCAATTTCAGCATGCCGGTACATCTTCCAGCATTGCTTTTAAGGCTCGCATCATTTGTTCCACCCATAAAAATCTTGAAAAGCTGGTTGAAGAAAATAAATTCCGAAAAGATTTGTTTTACTTAATTAATGTTGTTCCTCTACATATTCCGGCACTTAAAGAACATAAAGAAGATATACCGGATCTGCTCAACTACTATACTAACGTTATGGTTGAGCAAGAAAAACTACCTTACCGACACTTTAGCCTTGCCGCACAAAATCGTTTACGTAATTATGAGTGGCAGGGAAATATTCGTGAACTAACAAATTTAGTGCAACACTTACTAATAACTGCCGCAGGCAATGAAATTAGCCTGGAAGAAGTTGAATCGGCTATCGATCAAAAAGAACAAAAGTCAACTTCTGAAGAGAGCATTTCTCTCTCTTATGATCTACCATTAAGGGAGGCACGCGAACGTTTTGAACGTAATTACTTAATTCACCAACTTATAAAAACGGAAGGTAATATTAGTAACGCAGCAAAACTCACTGGCATGGAACGAACACACCTTTATCGTAAATTGCGCGCATTAAAGATCGATCCAAAAAAATTAATAATCAGTACTTAACTATAAAAACAATATGAAAATAATTATTCTAGGTGCAGGTCAGGTCGGAAGCTCGTTGGCAGAAAATCTTACCAGTGAAGCCAATGACATTACCATCATTGATAAAGATGAAATAACACTTCTTGCACTGCAAGATCGTTTGGATCTTCGTACCATTTGTGGTCACGCATCGCATCCCGATATTTTAAGAGCCGCAGGTGCTGACGACGCAGATATGCTAATCGCGGTTACTGATAGTGATGAAACCAATATGGTTGCCTGTCAGGTTGCCTATACGGTTTTCCATACGCCAACAAAAATCGCCCGTGTCCGTGCTCTCGGCTATTTATCACACCCGCAACTTTTTCAACAAGAAGCTTTGCCTGTTGATGTTTTAATCAGCCCGGAACAACTCATCACTGAATATATCGAAAGCTTAATCACTCACCCCGGTGCCCTGCAGGTGCTTGATTTTGCAGATAAAAAAGTGCAGCTGGTCGGTGTGCGCGCTTATTATGGAGGCCCTCTGGTTGGCCACGAATTAAGTACCATTAAAAAGCATATGCCCAATGTAGAAATCCGTGTTGCCGCCATTTATCGACGCGATCGCGCCATTATCCCCGAAGGCAGCACCGTTATCGAAGCTGATGACGAAGTTTTTTTTGTCGCCACACCCACCTGTATTCGCGCCACAATCAGTGAATTACGCCGCCTGGATAAACCGTATAAACGCATTATGATCGTGGGTGGAGGTAATATTGGTAAACGACTGGCAGAAGCATTAGAAAACGATTATCAGGTTAAACTTATTGACCATAACTCTGCACGTGCGCATGAACTGGCAAAAGAGTTAGACAAAACCATCGTCCTTAATGGTGATGCTTCAGACGGTAATTTATTAAACGAAGAAAATATTGATAACACCGATATTTTTTGCTCTGTTACGAATGATGAAGAAGCCAATATTTTGTCCGCTATGCTCGCTAAGCGGCTCGGCGCACGAAAAGTTATGGCGCTCATTAATCGGGCGGCCTATGTCGATCTTATTCAGGGCGGCGCCATTGATATTGCCATTTCACCACAACAATCAACCATCAGCAGCTTATTAGCTCACGTCCGTCGTGGCGATGTTGTCAAGGTACATTCTTTAAGGCGCGGCGCAGCGGAAGCAATTGAAGCCATTGCTCACGGCGATAAAACAACATCCAAAGTAGTCGGACGACCTATTTGTGAACTAAAATTACCTTATGGTACAACCATTGGCGCGATTGTTCGCGGTGACGATGTCATTATTGCTCATCATGACAGCATCATTGAGCCGGAAGATCACGTTATTCTTTTCTTAATCGATAGAAAATATATTTCTGATGTTGAGAAACTCTTTCAAGTCGGCATTACTTTTATATAAATCATCATGCAATTTTTTGTTATACAACGCATCCTTGGAATCCTGTTAATGGTTTTCAGCTTTTCCATGGCTCCACCCATGGTCGTTTCAGTCATTTATCTTGATGGTGCGCTTGAGCCCTTTTTCGATGCATTCGCCGTCACCTTAATTACAGGAATAATTGCGTGGCTACCGGTTAAAAACTATAAAGCAGAACTGCGCCTTCGGGACGGCTTTTTGGTTGTTGTTTTGTTTTGGACTGTACTCGCTTCTTTTGGTGCCATCCCTTTTGTGCTTTCATCACAAATTGATATTTCGATTACCGATGCAATCTTTGAATCACTCTCCGGCCTAACCACAACAGGCGCAACAGTAATAGAAGGCTTAGACAAGCTACCCAAATCTATTCTGTATTACCGGCAACAGCTTCAATGGTTGGGTGGTATGGGTATTATTGTATTAGCAGTCGCAATTATGCCTTTATTGGGAATTGGTGGCATGCAGCTCTATAAAGCCGAAACGCCAGGACCAATGAAAGACAACAAGTTAACCCCACGAATTACCGAAACAGCCAAAGCGCTGTGGTATATTTATTTAGCATTAACCATTGCTTGTGCTCTGGCATACTGGTTTGCCGGTATGAATGCTTTTGATGCCATCGGTCATAGCTTTTCAACCATTGCCATCGGTGGCTTTTCTACTCACGATGCCAGCATGGGCTTCTTTAATGAGAAGCCCATGGTTGAAGTCGTTGCAATTATTTTTATGCTGCTCGCGGGTATAAATTTTTCTTTGCACTTTTTGTCCTGGCGTAGCCGTTCCGTTAAAGCTTATATACAAGATTCTGAATTTAAAACCTATATAACCTTGCTCTTTATTGTCTCTCTCATTTCAGCGGCCTATTTATATTACACCAACTTTTTTATTGCCCCTGAGCGTGCTTTTCTACACGGCATGTTTCAGGCAGTCTCCATTGGAACCACAACAGGCTTCACCACTTATGAATACCATAACTGGCCCGGTTTTCTTCCGGTATTGTTACTTTTTACCAGCTTTATCGGTGCCTGTGCGGGATCAACCGGTGGTGGCATGAAAATGATTCGCTTCTTGCTGCTACTAAAACAAGGCATGCGTGAAATTCGCCGCCTAATACACCCAAACGCGGTCTTTATTATTAAAGTGGGTGGCAAACCTTTATCGGATAGAATTATTCAGGCTGTATGGGGCTTTTTCTCGGCTTATGTTGCCGCGTTTATTATTATCTTACTTATCCTGATGTTTACCGGCCTCGATCAAATTAGTGCTTTTTCTGCCACCGCTGCAACCATGAATAATCTTGGCCCTGGACTCAATGAGGTCGGTTCAAACTATGCGGGCGTAACGGATAGCGCAAAATGGGTTTTATCCTTTGCGATGTTATTAGGGCGCCTGGAAATATTTACTTTATTGGTCTTGCTCACACCGGGATTTTGGCGTCGCTAAGCAACGCCTTCTAAGATTTATTCAACCGTCACCGACTTAGCCAGGTTACGCGGCTGATCAACATCTGTCCCCTTTAACAAAGCAACATGATAGGCCAACAATTGTAATGGAACAGAAAAGATAATGGGTGAAATTGCGATATCAAGCGGGGCGACTTCGATAACCTTAATGCCATCTTCAGATTTTAAGTTTGTACCTTTATCAGCAAAAACATATAAGCGTCCACCTCGTGCTTTTACTTCCTGTAAGTTCGATTTTAATTTATCAATTAACTTGTCATTAGGTGCAACCGCAACAATCGGAATATTATTATCCACCAAAGCGATTGGGCCATGTTTTAATTCACCGGCGGGGTAGCCTTCCGCATGAATATAGGAAATTTCTTTTAACTTTAGCGCTCCTTCCATGGCAACAGGGTAGTGCATACCGCGACCTAAAAATAGCGCATGATCCTTATCCGCAAAATCCCTGGCAATTTCTTTAATTTCATCTTCAAGTTTTAATACGTCTTCAATAATACGCGGCAAATGACGTAACTGATCAACCACCTTGGCTTCTGTTTCAGCGGGGAAATAAAGTCTGCGGGCAAGAACAACAACCAATAACAAAATAGCCACTAGTTGTGTCGTAAATGCCTTTGTTGAGGCGACACCAATTTCAGGACCGGCACGTGTCATCATGCTTAGTTCCGACTCTCTCACCAGCGAGCTTTCCGGCACATTACAAATTGCCAGCGTATGTTCAAAGCCTATTGTTTTTGCCAGGCGAAGCGCCGCTAACGTATCTGCTGTTTCACCGGATTGTGAAATGGTTATTAATAGCGTATCAGGCTGAACGACATGTTTGCGATAACGAAACTCACTGGCCACTTCAACATTGCAGTTTAAGTCGGTTACTGACTCGATACCGTATTTTGCGATTAATGCCGCATGATAACTTGTACCACATGCAATAATTTGCACTGACTTAATTTTATCAAATATTTCAACCGCTTTCGGGCCAAAGCTGGACTCTAAAACGGTATTTTTTCCTAATCGACCTTCAAGTGTATCGGCAATAGCACTAGGCTGCTCATAAATTTCTTTAAGCATGTAATGTGCATATCCGCCTTTATTTACAGCATCACCTGAAAGCTTGCTGGTATGAATAGCCCTTTCAACCGGCTGACCAGCCTCATCAAACACCTCAATATTTGATGCATCAAGAACTGCCATATCGCCTTCTTGCAAAATGATGAACTGATTCGTTTCAGACAATAGAGCCGACATATCTGAGGCAATAAAATTTTCATTATCACCTACACCAATTACAAGGGGGCTACCTTTACGTGCACAAATTAACGTCTCTGGGGCAGAGGTGCTCACCACGCCTAAAGCATAAGCACCGTCTAAATCACTGATTGATTTTTTCACTGCCTCAAATAATATACTTCCTGAAGACAAATATTTTTCAATTTGATGAACGATAACCTCCGTATCCGTATCGGAGGTAAACTTAAAACCCGCAGCAATTTGCTCGGCGCGTAAAGTTTCATGGTTTTCTATAATTCCATTATGAACAATGGCAACACAATCATTACACACATGTGGATGTGCATTTTTTACGGTGGGTTCTCCATGTGTTGCCCAACGTGTATGACCAATACCAATAAATCCGTTTGCCGGAGTCGTTGCCAGTGCAGCTTCAAGATTTTTTATCTTGCCAACAGCGCGAACACGCTGAATACTACTGGCGCTATCTAAAACCGCAACACCCGCAGAATCATAACCCCGGTATTCAAGCCGGCTTAACCCCTGAAGCAATACCGGGGTTATATCTCTCTTTGCAACTGCACCAACAATGCCACACATAAATCTTTCTCTTATTAATCTTGTTTTTCTGTTTTAACGGGTCGCTTCCAGCCTAAAATACTTTTTTGCTTAACTCGGGTTATCGCAAGCTCATCTGCAGCGACATCAGTAGTAATCGTTGAGCCTGCACCCACCGTTGCATTTTTACCTATTTTTACCGGCGCAACCAGCTGTGTTGCGGAACCAACAAAAACATTATCCTCAATAACCGTTTGATGTTTGTTCGCACCATCATAGTTACAGGTAATCGTACCCGCACCAATGTTTACATTTTTACCAACAATAGTATCGCCGACATAGGTTAAATGGTTTATCTTACTGCCGAGCCCAACAAAGCTTTTCTTTATTTCAACAAAATTTCCAACATGTGTATCCGCAGATAAAACTGCACCGGGTCTTAACCTTGCAAAAGGGCCAACCTTACTGTTGTTACCAATAGATACATTATCTAAAACACTCATGGGCAACAGCGTAACGCCATCGGCAATTTTTGAATCTTTTATCACACAGTTAGCACCAATCGAAACATTACTGCCAATTGAAACATCACCTTCAAATACAACATTAATATCAATAAAAATATCTTGCCCGTGTGTTAACTGTCCCCGAACATCTAATCGTGAAGGATCGGCTAAGGTAACACCACCTTGCATTAATTTATTTGCCTGTTCTTTTTGATAATGCCGTTCTAACTCTGCAAGCTGCATGCGGTTATTCACGCCCATTACCTCATGTTCATTATCAGGTTGTGTTGTTTCAACTATATAGCCATCCTTTACTGCCATGGCAATAACATCCGTTAAATAGTATTCTTGTTGTGCATTATTATTATCCAGCTGACCTAACCATTTTTTTAATAGCTTCGCTTTAACCGCTAATATACCCGTGTTAACTTCGCATATTTTTTTAAGGTCTTCACTGGCATCTTTTTCTTCGGTAATGTTTTTAACCAGACCCTTTTTGTCACGAACGATGCGACCATAGCCTTGCGGCTTACTTAAACTTACTGTTAATAATGAAATGCCTTCTTTGGCTTGCTCTAATAATTTATTTAATGTTTCTTCTTTAATAAGCGGGACATCACCATATAAAACCAGCACCAACTGATTATCTTTTAAGTTCTCTTTAACCTGATCAACAGCATGACCTGTTCCCAGTTGTTCTGCCTGTAATACCCAGTTAATTTCAGAATTATTAATCTGTTGCTGTACTTGCTCACCACCATGGCCGTAAACAACATTTATAACTTCTGGATTTAGTTTTTTCGAAGTATCAATGACATGCTGTACTAAAGCTTTCCCTGCAACAGAGTGCAAGACCTTGGGCATCGATGATTTCATTCTTGTACCCTGACCGGCAGCAAGTATGACGATGTTTAATGTGGTAGTGTCGGACATTACGTAATTATTCTTCTTTGTTCAAATAGTATATTTAGTGAATTTTATTTTTTTCTTGTTGTGTTTGCTGATATTTTTGCGATAGACCTGAACCAATTTCATCGACTGTCGCATCTCGTATCGCTTTAACCGTCATGCGTACCGTCATCGTTTTACCTGCAAAAGGGTGGTTGCCATCTAAAAATACTTCGCCATTGTCTATTGATACCACGGTCATTAACAGCTTTTGACCGTCTTCATCCTGAAAGGTCGCCTGGGTACCTAAGGTATGATATTCGGGTGGCACATCCTCAAGCTTTGCACGATAGGTTTTATTTTCATCATAGGGACCAAAACCAATTTCTGGTGGCAAACTAATTTCTTTCGTCTCTCCAACCAACGCACCTTCTAATGCATCTGCCATAATTGCCGGAAAAACATGTTCATTAGATCCGTGAACATAATCTGTAGGAACACTATTTTCTTCTTCAACTTCACCTTTATCATTCAAAATATTGTATATGAATGATACAACTTTGTGCTTTTCGACTTTTTCTGACATTTCTACACCCAATCTATAGCTCCGTATATTAACCGCTATTATATATCATGCTATTCGCGAGAAATAGTTTTCGTCTCTAAGGGGTAAAAAGCTCTGTACATCGAGCCCGGCAGGGGTGAAAGCAAAATAATACAGGGGCAACTGTCGAATGTGGCGCTAAAGCCGTTGCCAGGCATACTATTTGTACGTGAGCATTTTGAAGATGTTATTGTCATGTCCCGCCCATTTTTTGAGTTTTAGAGGGTACAACAGCGTAATGGTAGAAAATATAAAACGCGTATAAAAAAAGGGCAGATAAGTCTGCCCTTTTTCGATTCATCAATTTTGTAACAAATTAGCGATTTTTACGGAAGTTTTCAATCATTCGTAATTGTGCGACAGCTTCAAGCAATTTCGATTGCGCTTCAGCCAGATCTATATCGTCTTCACGATTTGCAATGGCTTCTTCCGCAGCCTGTTTGGCTTCCATAGCCGCAGCTTCGTCCAAATCTTGTGCACGAACCGCCGTATCAGACAAAATAGTTACCACACTAGGCTGAACTTCCATCATGCCACCAGAGACATAAATGTGTTCTTCCTTGCCGCCAACCTTGGTGATTTTCACTTCACCTGGTTTAAGTGGCGTCAGCATCGGGGTGTGGCGTGCGTGAATACCCACTTCACCCATAATGGCTGGTGCTACAACAACTTCTGCTACGCCTGAGAAAATTTCACTCTCTGCACTAACAATATCTAAATGCATGGTCATGGCCATACGCTTTCTCCAAAAATTTTAGCTTAGGCTTTAATAGTCTTTGCTTTTTCAATCGCTTCTTCGATAGTACCCACCATGTAGAACGCTTGTTCTGGCATGTGATCGTACTCACCGTCAACGATACCTTTGAAAGCTTTAATCGTTTCTTTCGCAGAAACGTATTTACCAGGCGCACCGGTGAAAACTTCAGCAACGAAGAAAGGTTGAGATAAGAAACGCTGGATTTTACGAGCACGTGCAACGATTAACTTATCTTCTTCAGATAATTCGTCCATACCCAAAATCGCAATGATATCTTTTAATTCTTTATACTTCTGCAATGTACCCTGAACGCCGCGTGCGACATTGTAGTGATCATCACCAATAACAAGAGGATCAAGCAAACGTGAAGTTGAATCTAACGGATCTACCGCCGGATAAATACCAAGTTCAGCAATTTGACGTGAAAGTACGAGCGTCGCATCTAAGTGAGCAAATGTTGTCGCAGGAGATGGATCGGTTAAATCATCCGCGGGTACATATACTGCCTGGAACGATGTAATCGATCCTGTCTTAGTTGAAGTAATACGTTCTTGTAACGCACCCATTTCCTGAGCAAGAGTAGGCTGATAACCTACCGCTGATGGCATACGGCCAAGAAGGGCTGATACTTCTGTACCTGCTAATGTGTAACGGTAAATGTTATCAACAAACATTAATACATCACGGCCTTCATCACGGAAATTTTCTGCCATGGTTAAGCCTGTTAGAGCAACACGTAAACGGTTACCAGGAGGCTCATTCATCTGACCATAAACAAGAGCAACTTTATCTAAAACGTTGCCTTCTTCCATTTCGTAGTAGAAATCATTACCTTCACGAGTACGTTCACCAACACCGGCAAATACTGAGAAGCCACTGTGTTCTACAGCGATGTTACGAATGAGTTCCATCAGTGTTACGGTTTTACCAACACCGGCTCCACCGAACAGACCCACTTTACCACCCTTGGCAATAGGCATGATTAAATCGATTACTTTGATACCCGTTTCCAGGATATCAACACTTGATGACTGCTCATCATAAGCAGGTGGCTTACGGTGAATCGGCATTAATTTATCTGCTTTAACTTCACCCGCGTTATCAATTGGGTTACCCAAAACATCCATTACACGACCCAATGTACCCTGACCTACTGGCACTTGAATCGGTGCGCCAGTGTCTGCTGCTGCCATGCCGCGCTTTAAACCATCACTGGTTCCCATCGCGATTGCACGAACAACACCATCACCTAATTGTTGTTGAACTTCAAGCGTTAAGCCTGTGTCAGCAACAGTCAGTGCGTTATATACAGCTGGCATTGCATCACGTGAAAATTTCACGTCAACAACAGCACCAATGATTTGAACAATATTTCCAGAACTCATCTCAGTTCCCCTATAAATTTTGCAATTCTTTTTCGCAACTAACCGTTATACGGCAGATGCACCAGCAACAATCTCTGACAGCTCTTGTGTAATCGCTGCCTGACGCGCTTTGTTATAAACCAGTTGCAAGTCACCAATTAAGTCACCCGCATTATCGGAGGCTGCTTTCATCGCAACCATTCGCGCGCCCATTTCACAGGCCACGTTTTCAATAACACCCTGATACACCTGTGACTCGATATAACGAACCAATAAGCCATCAAGCACAACTTTTGCATCAGGTTCGTAAATATAATCCCAGTGATGAACAAGTTCCTTGTCTTCTTCCTGTTGCATAACAGGCAACATCTGAAGAACCGTTGGATCTTGTGTCATAGTATTTACAAAACGGTTATAAACAACATACAAACGATCAATTTCACCGTTGTCATAAGCATCTAACATGACTTTTACCGTACCGATAAGATCCGCCACGCCAGGTGTATCACCTAAATGTGTCGTAGATGCTTTGATGTTACTTACATTTTTGAAAAAGCTTGTTGCTTTTGAACCAATAGTACACAAATCAACATCAATCTTTTTATCTTGCCACTCTTTCATGACATTCAATGTTTTACGGAACAGGTTATTGTTTAGACCACCACATAAACCGCGGTCTGAAGAAACAACAATAAAACCTACTCGCTTAACATCACGATCTTCAAGATAGGGATGTTTGTATTCAGAATGTGCAAACGCAAGATGATTAATTACACCACGAATCTTGTCCGCATAGGGACGAGCTGCGTGCATACGATCTTGTGCTTTACGCATTTTACTCGCCGCAACCATTTCCATTGCGCGCGTAATTTTTTGCGTGTTCTGAACACTATTTATCTGTGTACGGATTTCCTTGCCACTTGCCATGGATTAATTCTCCAGTCAGGTCTCTACGGTTACCGTCTCTTACCAGGTCGCGCTTTCTTTGAACTTATCAAGAGCCGCTTTCATTGCGCCCTCGATTTCGTCATCAAATGCGCCTGTCTCGTTAATTTTAGCAATAAGCTCTGCATTATTAGACTTCATATAAGCCTGCATCGCTGCTTCAAAATCTACGATTTTTGCAACTTCAACATCATCTAAATAGCCTTCGTTAGCGGCGTATAAAGAAAATGCTTGCTCAGCAACCTTCATCGGCGTGTACTGCTTTTGCTTCATAAGTTCCATTACACGTTGACCACGTTCAATCTGGTTACGTGTTGCTTCATCTAAATCAGAAGCGAACTGGGCAAATGCTGCTAATTCACGGTATTGAGCCAGCGCTAAACGTGTACCACCACCTAACTTCTTGATGATTTTAGTTTGAGCAGCACCACCAACACGAGATACTGACAGACCGGCGTTAATTGCTGGACGGATACCTGCATTAAACAAATCAGATTCTAAGAAGATCTGACCGTCAGTAATCGAAATTACGTTTGTTGGTACGAATGCAGATACGTCACCGGCTTGTGTTTCGATAATAGGTAAAGCGGTTAATGAACCGGTTTGACCTTTTACTGCGCCGTTTGTGTTCTTTTCTACTTCTTCAGCATTAATACGCGCTGAACGCTCTAATAAACGTGAGTGTAAATAGAAAACATCACCAGGATATGCTTCGCGGCCTGGAGGACGACGTAACAATAATGATACCTGACGGTAAGCCCAGGCTTGCTTAGTTAAATCATCATAAACGATTAAAGCGTCTTCGCCTTTATCGCGGAAATATTCACCCATTGAACAACCAGCATAGGGAGCAATAAATTGCATTGCCGCTGAATCAGATGCGTTCGCTGCAACAATGATGGTGTGCTCCATTGCGCCGTGCTCTTCTAACTTACGAACAACGTTCGCAACAGAAGAAGCTTTTTGACCAATCGCAACATAAATACACGTTACACCGGTATCTTTTTGGTTGATAATGGCATCGATAGCGATAGCGGTTTTACCCGTCTGACGATCGCCGATAATTAATTCACGTTGACCGCGACCGATTGGCACCATTGCATCAACTGATTTCAAACCTAACTGAACAGGTTGATCAACTGATTTACGCGCCATAACGCCCGGCGCGACTTTTTCAATTGGAGAAGAAGATTCTGCTTTAATCGGACCTTTACCATCAATAGGCATACCCAACGCATCAACAACACGACCACGCATTGACTCACCCGTTGGAACTTCCAGAATTCGACCGGTACATTTAACTTTGTCGCCTTCAGAAATACCTTCGTAATCACCTAAGATTACCGCACCAACAGAGTCTTGCTCTAAGTTAAGTGCCATTCCGAAAATGTCACCAGGAAACTCGATCATTTCACCAGACATAACATCGTTTAAGCCGTGTATTTGTACAACACCATCAGCTACACTAACAACGGTACCTTCATTGCGCGCTTCTGTGCTCGCATCAAAGCCTTCGACCCGCTTCTTAATCAGTTCGCTGATTTCAGATGGATTCAATTGCATAGTTGTAATCCTTAAAATTTATAAAATATTTAGAAACTGTTACTTAATCTATTAAAATCAAGCTAACTTCGCTTTACTTCATCAAGCTGGTTGCTAACCTATCTAGCTGACCGGAGACAGAACCATCAATCATCAAATCACCTGCGCGAATAATTGCGCCGCCGACGATTGTTTCATCGACGCTTGTGTTTAATGTTACTTCACGACCTAAACGTTTTTTCAGCGCCTCTGTCATTGATTTAATCTGTGCGTCACTCAATGGAAATGCAGAAGTGACTTCTGCTTCAACTGTTTTTTCTGCTTCTGCACGATGCTCTTCATAACCAAGAGCAATTTCTGTAACGATATTTAAACGACCATTATCCGCTAATACTTTTACAAAGTTTTTAGCCAGATCGTTTAACTTGTCACCACAAACATCAACGATAATCTCAACAACCTTTTCTCTTTCGATAGCAGGGTTGCTGATCATATCGTTCATGACAGTATCAGATGTAACAGCTGCAATTAACTGCAGCATGTCAGACCAACTTTTTAAATCGCCTTTTTCTTTTGCGATATCAAACGCTGCCTGAGCATAAGGACGAGCAATTGTGCTGTTTTCTGCCATCGTCTACGTCCTCTAATTACAGTTGAGCAACCAGATCTTTCATTAGATCTTCGTTAGCTTTTTCATCGATTTCACGTTTAAGTACTTTACTTGCACCTGAAACAGCGAGTGAAACAACCTGTCCGCGCAATTGTTCGCGAGCTCGATTAACTTCTTGTTCAAGTTCTGCATTTGCAGCGGCGATAATACGTTCGCCTTCTGCTTTTGCAGCTTCTTTTGACTCTTCAACGATTTCGCTAGCGCGTTTCTCAGCAAGATTAATAATATCCTGCGCCTGAGCTTTTGCTTGCTTCAAAGTATCCAGTACTTTTTGCTTAGCGAGTTCACCGTCGTGCTTGCCTTTTTCAGCAGCCGCGAGTCCATCAGCAATCGTTTTCTTACGTTCTTCTAATGCCGCAACCAAAGGAGGCCAGACAAACTTCATCACAAACCAGACGAAGAAAATAAACGTAATCGATTGTCCGATTAAGGTGAGATTTATATTCATTATAAAAGCCTTACTTTAATTTAAAGTTGGATTTAATAAACTCAGTGGTTTTTAAACTAAACCTAAAGAGTTCTTATACCGCAGCAACTGCGAATAAGATGTACATTGAAATACCAACCGCAATCATAGGTACCGCATCAACAAGACCCATAACGATGAAGAATTGTGTACGTAACATTGGGATAAGTTCTGGTTGACGAGCTGCGCCTTCTAAGAAACGACCACCTAAGATACCGATACCAACTGCTGCACCTAAAGCACCTAAACCCATCATTAAAGCGCCTGCGATATATAGCATTGCTGTTGCTTCAGTCATTTTATTCTCCTAATACTTATAAAAATTTAAAAAAAGTTGAAATCTAAAAAACGTTTTAGTGCTCGCTATGCGCCATATCAAGATACACGATAGTCAAGGTCATAAAGATGAACGCTTGTAACGTAATAATCAAAATATGGAAAATTGCCCAACCAAGCTGGAGGACACCGCCCAACGTCGCCATTACCAATCCCGCATTGAACATAATTGCAATGAGGATGAAAATCATTTCGCCGGCATACATGTTACCGAACAAACGTAAAGCCAAAGAAATAGGCTTTGCGATTAATGAAACAAATTCCAGCACGAAGTTCACTGGAATAAATAAAGCCTGAACAACTTTATTTTTTGACTGGAAAGGCATCAAAGTAAGCTCTGCAGTAAAACCGCTAATACCTTTATTCTTAAAGCTATAAAACAGCACCAGGAAGAAAACAGAGAACGCCATGCCGATAGTGGCATTTGGATCGGTTGAAGGCACAACCTTCATATAAACATGGTGTGGATCCATACCAAAGAAGGTCGCTCCTATCCATGCTGATAATGATGGAATCCAGTCAACGGGTACTAAATCCATTAAGTTTAACAGGAAAATCCAGACAAAAACCGTTAATGCCAACGGCGCAACAATATCATTTTTCGCCGTAAATGAACCGCGAACACTGCTATTAATAAACTCAACGATCATTTCTACAAAATTTTGTAATCCTGTAGGAACGCCCGCAGAGGCTTTATTCGCAGCTTTAGTGAAAAAATAAATAAAAACCAGGCCCGTGATGATAGACCACAACATGGTATCAACATGGATAGCCATAAAGCCCATTGCTTTTGCTTCGGCCGCCGTGTGCGCAAAACCCCACTCACCGGTAGTAGGTGACTGGCCATACGTCCAATTGGTTAAATGATGCTTGATATAATCTGCAGAAGAAATTGCTTCACTTGACATGTGATTCTATAACCTAAAAATTTTAAAAAATTTGTTTTGTATACAAAGTGCTAAGCTTTATTACTTACGCCTTGTAACACCATAGCTACTGCGGCTAAACCAGTACGCGAGTTGAGCGGCAATAAAGCCGGATAAAACACCCGCCGGTTGTAACTTTAACCAACCTAAACCCAACGCCAGCAATCCAATCACCATTAAAAAACGGATAAAAATACCTTTAAACAATTCCACAGAATTTACGCTGGGCGTTTTATCGGTTGCTTCAGTTGCGATCTTTAGCCGCCAGCCAAAATAAATTGTGCTGGCCATAATGACAGCGCCGCCATACAGCGTCGCCATAAAAAATTCATGCCCCTTAACCAAAGTCAGTATTGTCGCCGTAATAAGCACCAAACTGAGCTGAACCAGTAAAATCTTACGTAGAGTGTGGGAAAGTGCGTTATTTGTGACAGGTTGCATAGTCTACGCTTTCCAAAAAAGAGCTCTACAGGTTTAAGGCGCGCGAATTATAGTCGAGGGTAGAAGGGGGGTCAATAACTTAGTTTAATAACCCGATAAATTAAAAAGCCAGAACACCGGTTATGTGAGATAACCGGATTATTTAATGTGATCTAAAATACCATCTAGCTCATCGAGACTATTGTAATGAATCATCATTTTACCTTTACCATTATTGCCGTGCTGAAAAACCACTTTAGCACCCAGTTTTTCAGAAAGACTCTCTTGTAAACGGCGAGTATCGGGATCAAGGCTGGCTTTTTGTTTCTTTTCTGTTTCGGGCCTGCTTAAACGACGAACAAGCTGCTCCGTTTCTCGAACTGACAAACCTTTTTTGGCAACCTCTTTTGCGGCTTGTAGTTGTTGTGCCGGTTCCAGACCTAATATCGCTCTGGCATGGCCCATTTCAATCTGACCATCCTCAAGCATATGCCGAACATCTGCTTCTAATGTTAACAGGCGTAAAAGGTTGGAAACCGATGCCCGTGAACGGCCGACAGCGTCAGCCGCTTCCTGATGAGTTAAACCAAATTCTTCAACTAGCCGCACCAATGCTTTTGCTTCTTCAACAGGGTTCAATTCCTGGCGCTGGATGTTCTCAATTAAAGCAACAGCCATTGCTTCCTGATCTGAAATATCACGAATAATCGCGGGAATCTCGTGTAAGCCGGCTAATTGAGAAGCGCGCCAGCGGCGCTCACCGGCAACAAGTTCATAGTGCCCGGGCGTTTCCTGCAATGGACGGACGACTATCGGCTGAACCACGCCTTGTGCTTTTATGGAATCGGCTAATTCTTGTAGTGCTTCAGGTTTAAAGTTTGTTCTGGGTTGATAACGACCTTGCTGAATAACGTCGATGGCCAAATGCTGAAACCCATTATCCGAATCCGGGGGAGTCTCATTTGTTGCAACAACGGCTTCGGTTGCCACCTCTTTTATTTGGCTCACGCCCGAACCTAATAGTGCTTCTAAACCCTTACCTAAACCACGCTTCTTCGCCATTTTTGTTTTTAACCTTTAAAATCAAACAGATACAAGTTGATAAATTAAGCGCGGGCACCAACCAGGGCCGTATTTTCATCGTTGCGAAGAATTTCACCCGCCAACGCTAAATACGCAAGCGCACCGCGTGACGTTTTATCGTAATGAATAACGGGAATACCGTGACTCGGTGCTTCGGCCAGGCGTACATTTCGCGGAATAATGGTGCGATAAACCTTTTTAGGGAAATGCAGTAATAGCTGGCCAGAAACATCACTTGCTAAATTATTTCGTGGATCATACATGGTGCGCAATAATCCTTCTATTTCTAACTCAGGATTAACCGTTTTTTTAATGCTATCAATCGTCTCCATTAATGCAGATAAGCCTTCCAAAGCATAATATTCACACTGCATTGGAATCATGACAGAATTTGCAGCAACCAATGCATTTAATGTCAGCATATTTAATGAGGGCGGACAGTCTATTAAAATATAGTCGTAATGATTCTGCGCAGCTGCCAGAGCATTACGTAACTGGCGCTCACGATTAGGAATATCCATTAATGCGACTTCAGCCGCGGTTAAATCGCCATTTCCCGGCAAAACGTCATATTCAATTTCTTCGCCTTTTACCACCAGCTCTGACAAAGTCACCTCGCCCAGCAATAAGTCACAGGTGGTAAATTCGGTATTGTTTTTATCAATGCCGCTACCCATGGTGGCGTTACCCTGAGGATCCAGATCGATCAACAAAACCCGACGACGTGTTGCCGCAAGTGAAGCCGCAAGGTTAATGCAGGTTGTTGTTTTACCCACACCGCCCTTTTGATTAGCAATGGCAATTGTCTTGCTCATTCAAACTGCTCCCTCATTATGTGGTGGTTTTTACTCGGCATATAAAAGAGCCGTTTATTCTTTTTTTACTTTAATTTCTAATAAGTGCCTTTCTTCTTCCAGCCCCGGAACGGCAATTGCGTGATTTTCTTTTACAATATATTTCGTTGCCAGCTCTTCTATTTCCGTCGTCGGGTTAACCCCTTTCATCGCGAGAAAAACACCGCCACTCAATAACAAATGGGCTGTTTGCTCAACCATAGTACCAATTGCAGAATAAGCTCGCGTAATCACCGTATCAAAGCCATCGGCCGACTGAAACTCCTCGACTCTTGACTGTACCACATCTACGTTAGGTAACTCGAGCTCCGATGAGGCCTGAACGACAAAGCGTGTTTTCTTGCTATTGCTGTCCAGTAAGGTGAAATGGCGCTGAGGAAAAAGTATTGCCAAAGGGATACCGGGCAAACCCGCGCCCGTCCCCACATCCAGTATTTTTTTGCCCTGGATGAAAGGGGAGATTGATAAACTATCTAATAAATGCCGTACCACCATTTGTTCAGGTTTTCGCACCGCCGTAAGGTTATAGGCTTTATTCCATTTATGTAGCAATTCAACATATTTTATTAAAGTATCTTGCTGTTTGTTATCAAGTGGTTGCGCCAGCTTTAATTGACTCAGCCCTTCCGATAATATTTTTTTTAAATCTGCATGGTTCACGAACAGTTTAGCCTTATTACTTATTACCAATTGCAATGTTTGTTAAGTTATTTAATGCAGCGGTCATTTTATTTTTAATTTGTTCACGATCACTAATACCATGACGGCGTACAATATAAGCAGGGTCATTATAGCTTAACCACACTTGTCCATTCTCATCTTTCCAGGCGAGAGCCTTCATCGGTAAATCCAGGCCTGCTGATTGTTTGCTGGTAAAAAAATGGCTGCCCAGTTTTGGGTTACCGAAAAGTAATAATTCCGTTGGACGCAAAGTTACTCCCGCTTTTTTTGCGCCTGCGTCATGACTCCAACGCGTAACAATTACAATCCCTTTTTTTCGTAATACTTTTTCCAGACGATCAAGTGTAACCTTTACGCTATATTGGCTTTTCTTCGAAATCATTCCATTTCCAGCCATCGACATCGATGGGAGCAGGGCTATTAGACTGATTATTAGTAATATTCCTTTCATAGGGCTTTCTCCATGTTTTAAATCTGATTATTCCACACTTAGTTAAAAAAATATTATATTTAATGTGCCCAACAACTCACTTATAAATGTAAATTAGTACTCTTTACGGTTTCAGCTTAAAAACCTTGCCAGTCTGGGGAGGGCGGATGTTTAGCAAAACTTTCCGTCCGCTCAATAAAAACGGATAAAACGCGATCTTCAGGATCAATCGACTGGGCGGAGACAAAAATCTCAAGCGCCTTAGAAAAATTACGCGCATAATAATAATCCATCGCAACACTTAGTTGCTCTTGCGTTGACTCTTTTGCGGCTCGACGCTCTGCACTTTCTGCATCAAGGACTTCATAAAGCTTAAAAACCTGTTCTTTTCCTTTAACAGCCACTTTATCAATGACCCGAATAGAAAAATCTTCAGGTGCTCGCAAGCCATCATAAGTCTGTTCACCAATCAGAAAAGGGGTATGGTAAAGCTTGGTGAGCTGCTCAATTCTTGAGGCCACATTGACACAATCCCCAACAACACCACACTTAAGCCGGTCGTGTGCCCCCACTGTTCCCAGCACCAGTTCTCCGGTGTTCACGCCCAAACCCATTTTCAGGGTATGACCTCCATTTTCGCCGGACTCCTTATTAAAACGATCAAGCGCCTGAAACATTTTAATGCCTGCTTTGACCGCCATATCTGGAGAGCGACTAAAAAGAGCCATAATTTCATCTCCATTATAAGAATCAATAAAACCGCCAGCATCAACAATAGGTTTAGTCACCCGGCTAAAATAACGGTTCAATAATTCAATCGCCGCATTGGGACCAAGTTGCTCAGCCAGGGGGGTAAAGTCGCGAAGATCGGCAAACATGACACTCATTTCTTTTGCCACCGATTCTCCCAGACCCACCTCTGCAATATCATGATGACCCAGGCTTTCTAAAAACTGAGCAGGAACAAAGCGTTGTTGAGCTGCCGTCAAATGTAATTGAGACTCAAAAAGCTTGGCATTTTCGATGGAAATTGATGCCTGAGCAGAAAGCAGATTGATAATTTCAATTCGCTCTTGTGTAAAAACACCCGTTGTCAGATTATTCTCCATATACAACACCGCCTGACTCTCTCCGTGACGAAGAATAGGGATACAAATAATCGATTTCGGCTTATGTTCAAGAATGTAAGGGTCTGTGGCAAAACGGCTTGACCTGCTTGCATCGTCCAATACCAGAGGTTTATTGCTGCGTAATACATTGTTAACAACGGAAATGGGGAGCATTAATCCATCGGCGGAGACTTTCGCCGGTACGGATACCCTGTCCGCATTTTTATCCCACAATGCGGAGCCTTTAGCCTGGATCACCAGCTGTTCTTTATTTTGCAGAACAAAGTATCCTTTTTGAGCCCCCGCATTTTCAAGCACAATTTGTATTGTCGTCTTTAGTAACGAAGCAACATCAATTTCGCCCGAAATAGCCTGAGAAGCTTTTACGATTGAGCTCATGTCCAGTGAAGCCGTGTTGGTTCTGGTCGAATAGGTATGACGCTGTGTCACACTTTCGCTATTTCTCGTCTCTGCAGGAGAGCGAAACAGGTTTGGATACTCTTTTTCCAGTTGCTCTGTTTTTCGCCTGGCTCCCCAGCGATAATAAAGATAGTGGGCTGCACTCAAATAACCCTCCGCCGCTTTAGCTAAACCTAAGCCCAGCATGTATTTGGCGACCAACTCATTAGCCATCGCTTCATCCCGACGAAAACCGCTTGCTTTGGCCGCTAAAATTGCTTGCTCATATAAACGTAATGCTTCGGGCATATTATTTTCTAGCCGGGCCAGCTCAGCGCTCATTATAAGATACAGGTGCTCAAAATTTTCTGCACAGTTATCTGCCCACAACCTCATCTGCTGCTGATAAGCATGCATGCGCTTTAGCATTAGATTCTGTTCCCTTATTTCCTTTTCTGAATAAAGTGCCGCCTGTGTCAGAAAAGCAATAATGTAAAAACGAACAAGCTGAGGCAAAGACATAGAAGAAGCGACAAGTTCACCCTGAGCCTGAATATGCTCAAAAGCACCGTTATAGTCATTATAGAAAAAATGCACCTCGGCTTTATAAATATGATAGTTAGCAATGCCGGTCATGAATTTTCGTTGTCGCATGCCTGTCACACATTGCGCCTCGTCAAAAAGAGCATCATTCAAAGAATGAGCGCTCTTTGTTAAGCCCTGAAAATTCAATTGCATTTGCAAAAACAAGGTGCCTGAATCCAAAGAATCCTGAAACTTACAGTCTTTTACAATGGCAAGGTATTTACGCTGTTGTTCAGTGGATGTCTTTAAATCATGCTTAGGGTTCCAGATGGTACAATCCTGAGCACTATAAGCCAGATACAATAAATCACCGGACTGATAACCGGCTTCGATCCCCTTAAGAAACCAGGGCGTCATACTCGACCAGGGGTTACTCCAATGATGAATAAACATGGTATAGACGTAGATAATCCTCGACTTAAGCGCGATGTCATCAAAACGCTCGTTCATTGCCAGCGCGAGCTTGCCATATTCATAACCCAACCCAGGATCGTTTAAGGCCCCACATAACAACATGCCGTAAGCTGCATAAGCAAATGCGGACTCTGAGCTATTACCGTGACAAAGAGAAAGATTGACAGACTTTAGAACAAGATAGGGAAACAGATTCCCGCTTCCCGATAAAAACGCAGCAGGAAAAATCTCCATCAATAATCTGATCGCAATCTTAACCTCGGGATCCGAAAGCGCCGGCGAGTCAATTAAATCCTGAACCGAACGCTGCCCAAGATTTTCTAAAACTAAAGCCACCTCATTAGCAACGGCATTAGCATCAGGATCTTCAGGTAAATCGATCCCTAACAAAGATAAGCCTGCAATAGCAGATTGAATAGACTCTCGCATTCTGCCAATTGTTGCGTACTGGCGCGTTCGAACGGATAAAAGCTCCGCTTTTATAATCGGCGAACTTGTCTGCTCAAGCATGCTCGTCATACATATATCTGCTTGCTCATGATCGCCGGTCAGATATTTACACTGCTGGATCTCTTTACTGAAAAGTAACACCCGCTCAGGATCATTCTTCTGCGCATCAGCAGCAAGCATTTCATAACCGATATTAAGAAAACGAAGTGCAGCATCATAGGCTGAAGAACGTTTAGCCTTTATTCCTTCTTCGAGGTTAAGGCAAGCAAGTTCAAGCTGCTCTTGCGGGTCAGTGAGCAGTGCGCGCCCTGCATTCAGGTGGTTCACCATGCTCGTTAATTGCTCTTTCGTTTCCTGATGACGATGAGCCATCATGCGCCGCCCAATTAACAGGTGGAGTGATTGTTTTTGTTCCGGTTTAATTAATGCGTAGGCAGCATGCTGTACCCGATCATGCTGAAATTTATAACTGGGGTTTACCGAAGCAGCCTGATCTTTTCCTGTCGGCTCCAACCCAACAAACTTGTAGCTCTCACTTAAAGGCGACACTAAGTTACGTTCAAGCGCCTCTTGCAAATCTATACTGCTCTGCTGCATCGAGCATCCATTAATGATCGATATTGTCCTCAGGTCAAAAGTATTGCCTATACATGCTGCGTGTTGAAGAACTTTTTGTGTTGCCCCCTTTAAACGCCGCAAGCCTGCAATCATAAAATCAACAACATTTTCACTCACTTTTACGCCCCGAATCGCATCAAGATGCCAGTTCCATCGCCCGGCCTCCAGGCTGTACACTATGGATCCATCCTCATTTAAACTTTTAAGTAGTTCCTTGATAAAAAAAGGATTGCCCTGCGCCTTTTCATACAGCAACTCATTTAGTATGGCCGTGTCTTTTTGATCTCTATGTAAGGTATCTGTCACCAGCTGGGCCACAGCAGATTGATCCAGCGGGTCCAAAGCAAGCTCGGTGAACTCACGCTCCTGTTTAATTTGGTGTATACAAACCTGCAACGGGTGGCTCATCTCAACCGCGTTATTACGATAAGCGCCAATAATTAATAAATGGCTGAGTTCGTGCGCAACGACAAGGCGCTGAATTAAGTTTAATGTCGGAACATCACTCCACTGAAGATCATCCATAAAAATAACTAAAGGATGCTCTTTATTCGCAAAGACTTTAATAAAATTTAGAAAAACAATCTGAAAACGGTTTTGTGCCTCTGTCGGAGGTAGCTCTGGAACCTGTGGCTGCTCACCAACAATAAGCTCAAGATCAGGAACCATGTTAACAATAAGTTGGGCGTTAGAGCCTAGTGCTTCAAGTAGTTCTTTACGCCACGCGTCCAAACGACTCCTGGGCTCACTAAGTATCTGTTGAATAAGACCAACAAAGGCAAATGAAAAAGCACCGTATGCTGAACTTTGGTGCAGCTGATCAAACTTACCCTGAACCAGGTAGCCGTTACCACGAACAATTGATTTACCCAGTTCATTGACTAGTGCGGTTTTACCAACACCGGCATAACCTGAAACCAAAATTAATTCGGTTGCACCATGACTCACATCTTCAAATAATGCTTCAAGTTGCTCCAGCTCCACCTCTCGACCATATAGTTTCTGTGGGATACTAAATTTTCGCGAAACATCAGCTTGCCCCAACTTAAAGGAAATAGCTGGCTCTTTGCAACTCCGTTTAAGATCGGCTATCAAACCATAGCTACTTTGATAACGATCCTCCGCATTCTTTGCCATCAACTTTTTCACTATTTTTGAAAATGACGCCGGTACATCATTGATAACTTTATCTGCGTCAGGAGGTGGCTGGCCTATGTGGCAATGCACCCACTCCAGAGAATTATTGGCAGAAAACGGCAGCTCACCGGTTAACAACTCGAAAAGGGTTATACCTAAAGAATAATAGTCAGAGCGGTAATCTAAATCACGGTTCATTCGCCCTGTTTGTTCGGGAGAAACATAGGGCAGCGAGCCCTCCAGGCGCTGAGAAAGGGTTATGCTTTGACGTTCCCGCGATAACTCAGAAGAAATTCCAAAATCAATTAAACGTAACTCTCCTGACTTTGGATCAATCAAAACATTACTCAACTTGATATCTTTATGCACGATATCTTGCTCATGCAGCTCTCCGAGAATCGCGGTGAGTTTCATTGCAATGGAATAACAACGAGCAATTGAAAACGGTTTTCCGTCTCGCTGAGCCAGAAAGTCAGATAATGAAAGTCCGAACGGTTCCATTTCTATTGCGACGTTTTCAGCACCGTAAACGAGCATTGAATGTACCCGGGTTACCCCGTCAATCGTCAGCTTATTCGCAATCTGAAATTCTCGCCGAAGCTCAGCAACATCATAATTTTTAGGCTGTACCTCGAGCAGCGTTTTGAGGACAACTTCTGTGCCATCCTTTTCACGTCGGGCCCGATAAATAGCCCGGGGACCCGATACATGAATCCGCTCTAACTGCTCAAAGCCCGGAATAATGACTTCCGTTGTTTTGGTAGAAAGATCTACCTCCACGCATCAAACCTCGAATAAACGTTCAAAGCTCGCATGGTAAGCCTCCATCGCTACATTCTTGAGCGGACTGCCATGCCCACAAAGTGCATGTTTAAATTGTACTTTCTTAAGTCGGGCAAAATCTTCTGCCTGAGGTTCGCTCTCATGTAACCATGCCGGCCCCAGACTCGCTGCTACAAAAAAGCCCATCTCTTCCATCGTTTTAACGGTTTCTTCAGTAAAATAGTCATCTGGTTCAACCCAGTTTTGAAGCGAATCACAGGCAACCATAATGCCGCCTTCTTTTTCGATATGAAGGATACCTTCCGGACGCTTCGTTGTTTCAAACACAAACAAGCTGCAACGACTGATTGGCATTTCGCCACCCACAACAAGCTCTTTATCAACACGAAGACCATCCTGGATCCTCATTTTGGGCAGCGCCCAAAAAGTCGCCTTGTAGCGATCAAGATAAAATGGATCATCGATACCATGCATATCGCCGATTCGAACAACATTAACAACGGTACCAAGCGAGTCAAGGGCGGCAAGACCCTTTTCATTCAGGCGAACGGAGTTTATGATCGTCAGCTGCTCCCCCTCTCTAACAACGGTCATATTACGACTAAATTGCCACATAGAACCAAAAAACTCGCTCCGCATTGTTCCTGTGACAAAAAAAACATCTGGAAAAACTTCTACAATTGTTCCGTGGGGCATGGGGGCAAAGTATTCAGTCATAATTTTTCTCTATATTATTTTTAAGATAACTTATTTTGTTAAGGGTAATTCTAGAGTTCTCGGGCGAAACATAAAAGCCCAGACGATAAATAATCGTCTTTAGCCACGTTCAGTCATACTCGTAGCGCCCAACATAATGGAACTCATTATTATATTCATGTAAATAAGCATTAAGATATTTATGTGCCGCCTTAGAAAGAGTTCCTCGCTTAAATTGCTCTAACATTTCATCGCTATCACTACATTCATGCCGCTTAAGGTGAAACAGGGTCATGTCCTTACCGCCAAAAAGATCCCATATACACTGAAGATCACTGCGAGCATTTGCCATATCAAATACGGCACCAGCGAGCGCCGTATAAAAGGGGTATTGCTTAAGGCTTTCTTGATCAAAAACATACCCCGTTGACGCGGGCGGCAAAAAAGGCAGATAGTCCTTGTTACGCTGAACAGGGTGGTGACGCAATTTTTCGATATACCGCTCTTTCAAACCCGCAGCTTTCGCCCCATTGAGCAAAATATTAAGATAGCGCCTGGTCGGTAAGCGCGCGTTATCCAGATAGGCGGGCAGACCTACATAAGTCTTTGCCTTAACTCGTCCCGCAGACGTATCAAACTCAAGCTCGATTCGATCATAGGCGACACCATAAGACTCCATTAAATCCAGTGAAGCAAGCTGTTCATCTTTGCAGGCATACAACAAGCCATGGACTTCATCCTGGGGATTATTAGTTGCCACAATATTACCAACCCCTCCCTCGTGACAAAACCAATGACGAACATTAAACACCAGTTTCCAACCCTGAAGTACAACCGGTTCATACCAAAGTGGCTCAACTCCTTTTGCTCGAAAAGAGGTTAAGTTCAAGTTAGAGCCGTAACCAAAATAATAAAACATAAAACGTATAACCCAGGTTCACAATTTTTGTGCGGAGTAGATAGCTCCCTTTGTACAGCAAAGCGCTGTTTGTTAATAATGTGTTTTTCTATGTTATTGACTAACTTTTTACTATGGAATGCTAACAAAGTGTTTTAAGATAACCTAAAAAAGGAAAACCATAATAGCACGGGCTTTCGTCATAACAGCAGCTCAAATAGAACCTGACGACAAAACCCGGACAGCAATTGATTAATTAAAGATAGTATTAAGATCAAACGGGATAAGTTTTTTAATAAAATTATCTCGCATCCCCCCCAACACAAACCAAAAGCAAACAATAACTTGCCTGCGATACCGCCTGCAAAAATTGCGACCAATAATAATTAGGGAGATACTATGCCTAGCAAATCGAACAAAGAAACGATAGCACCAACCTATGTGATTAATCATAGCGCGTCAAATAACCAGTACACTGTCTGGCATTTTGACCCCAGCCACCCGGACTTGCTGACTCAAATTACGACTAATTCTGGTGCAACATTGCCGAAAGGGCAGCACTTGTGTGCTATTGGTGGCTACCTGCTATCGTATTCACCGCCTATAAAAGGCGCTCACGGCAACAATATTCGTTACCGCCTGTTCAATTTTGACCCCAAATCTCCCGATCCATTAAATGACCATGCAATACAACAAGGCCTGTGGGAACAAGATAAATTCTCTGGTTACTATGACCATTATACCTGGGACAAGGAAATGCCTGACATACTTCAACTCATCCCTATGACGGGTTATGTTTTGGCTTTCATCCCCTCATCAGCACGGGGTTCTTATCGATTATGGAACTTTGACCCGGCACCCACTACTCCCGGCACAAAAGACCCTTTATGTAACCCCATCACGCCGCAAGACGCTTTCTCCCTTATTGGTGAAGGCAGCCAACTCTTACCCATCGGAAATTATGTGCTCGAATGGATTGCTGCCCAATCAAAGTACCGCCTATGGAGTTTTGATCCCCAAGAAATGACACCCCTTCAACTACCGGTGATCACCGAAGGTTGCTGGGATGACATTACAACACAACATCAACTTCTCGTTATAGGTGAGTACTTACTAGACTGGTTGCCCAGCACCCGAGCCTATCGATTATGGCAGTTTGATCCACAACAAAAGAATCCATTGGTAAAAACCCTCCGCTCCGGCACGCTTCCCGACGGTTTCGATGCCAACAGCCTTCTCACCGCCGTGCAAAACACACAGCACATTAATGCTGCTGCCGCGGCAACCCCAGGCAGCCTGGATTTCATGCGTGACAAAATTGAACACGTTGTCGTTTATACGCTTGAAAGCCGTACCATGGATAATGTGCTGGGCTGGCTTTATGACGAAAAAAGCCCAAAGATAAACTGGGTTAATGCCGAGCCACCCTTTCTTGGTAATAGCACCCAATATTCCAATCCGGGCAATGGAAGCACTGCCAACGTCTACAAATTTAAAGAGGGCAAACTCGGTACAGATTTTGATCTTAATTCGCCAGCCATCGACCCCTTTCATGGCACGCCGGACTCCATTCACCAGCAATACAGCAAAGGTTATGCAGCTTATTTTAAAGGGGAAAAACCGGATATGAAGGGCTTTGTTGCCAATAACTGTAGTGATGAAGTCATGGCTTCCCTCACTCCAACACAACTTCCGGTACTCAATGGTCTTGCGTCTTCATATGCCGTTAGTGACAAATGGTTCAGTGCGCTCCCCGGAGGCACCGACAGCAACCGCGCTTTTGCGGTTACAGGTTCAGCCTATAACATCACCACAACATACGAGGGCGCACCGCAGTATGTATTTTTTCCCGATCGAGCTCGGCGACAATCTATCTGGAAGGTTTTGTGGAATAACGGCATAACTGACTGGAAAATTTACTGGTCGGTAAAATGGCAAAACTATGTCTTTAGTTATCATCTATATCTAAAGGGTGAAATCCCTTCTGTTGATAACAACCTTGATGACTATGTCGCCCCAATGACTCAGTTTATGAATGATGCCGCCGCGGGTACCTTACCTAAGTTCTCTTTCCTTGAGCCCGCCTGGATCGCCCCCGAAGGGGCTACTTCATATCACCCATCAGGTGATCTGGTTCCAGCCGAACGTGAACTCAACCAAATCTATCAAGCCGTTGCTAATGGACCGGGATGGGAAAAAACCGCGCTCATTATTACCTTCAGTAAGGGCGGGGGACTTTATGATCATGTACCCCCTCCGCAAACGATTAAGCCCTGGCCAAAAGACACAAATGATGGTTTCTCTTACGACGTACTCGGCCCACGCGTGCCTGCCATCGTCGTCTCTCCCTGGGTTGATGAAAATACCGTTTTCCGCTCTGCAGATAAATCAAATCCACTAAGCGCAACATCCTTAGCCGCAACATTACTTGAGTGGTTTGGTATCCCCCGGGCTCGCTGGGGACTCGGCGACCGTATAGAAAAGTCAGAAACTTTTGAAGAAGTCTTTCAGCGGGCAACACCCCGAACAGACAAACCAAAATACAAAAACCCTTACGACAAAACATATCCAGCTCAGGGTGACAAACCTAAAAAGGAAATACCCGTTATGAAATCCGTCGACATTGCTCTTGGTACAAAAGAAGAACTACAGCAACTTTTCTCGGTATCCAACCCAGGTGTTAAATTAACCGACGCGCTATCCCATGCTTTTAATCAAACTTTACAGCGTGACATGTTTTTTGGTTCCTGGGCTGATGCTTACTACCATGAAAAAAGTGCCCAATACTATGTAAAGCTTACCAGCCCAAACCATGATCTCTCAAGCTACGAAAAAACGATCCCCGCTATGATTAACGCAGGAAAAACGGCTTTAGACATTTTTCTAAAAGGGAAAATGGAAAGCTCTGATATGAAATTTTTCTTGCCATTTGGGTTGGCAATGTCAGATTACAAATCAGTACAAATGCTGCACTTTCCTCCTTCCGAAGCGCTCGAATTTACAGACTATCTTTATAACCAAACCTGTCGTCGCTGGGAACTATTACTTTTACATAATGGCTTTGATAGTACACAAAACACGCTTTTAGAACGCCTTATTGATTTAGTTCCCATTGCGGCACCCGGTGGAGATGCAAAGGGCATTGCCGAATATAACATGGACTTTATTAACTACGTCACCGCACTTATTGAACTTTTTCTCGGAAATAATGCTTTGGAAAAAGTCACTGCTCCGATGGTTGTTGGTGGTGGCCCGGCAATAAGTGGCTTTGAAACAATCTACAAAAAACAAATTGAAGCACAATTACCCAAGGGTGAAAAACTGCATACGATGTCTCTTGTTGAGCTTGAAATAGTGAAGGGAAAGAAAACACATGTGTTGTGTACCAACCATCCTAGCAGGTATTTATACTATTCAGATAAAACCAGTCCTAATGATGAAAAAGAGGCGTTAGAAATAATGCGAGAAGATTTAATTTGTTCTGGTTGGCAATCTGCTATGGCTGAGAAGTGGGATAGCAACGCCAAACAAGTGCTGGAAGATATGAAAGAAAAATGGAAATCAGATGCAAAAGTTATACAGATAATGAAGGACTCTAATCCTGAATGGAGTTTTGGTAGCTAGCTTTATAATTTAAATCACTTTTTTAGTTAAGCAATTATAACGGGGGCTTTTTAAATTAAAGCGCCCCCGTTTTTAATTAATAAAATTCTTTAAGCTTCTTTTACATCTTTATCTTCTGCTTTTTTTCCGGAGCGGCTTTGTTTTTTTAAAAATACCAACAACAAAGAAATCGCGGCAGGCGTAACACCCTGTATTCTGCAAGCATGCCCTATCGTGGCGGGTTTAATTTTATGGAGTTTTTCCTGCACTTCATTTGATAAACCCGATACAGCAGAATAATCAAAAGCCTCTGGAATTAATTTATTATTATGGCGTTGTTGCCGTTCAATTTCATCAAGCTGGCGTTCAATATAACCCGAATACTTTGCCTGTATTTCAACTTGCTCTGCAACAACAGGATCGATCACCGGACTATCCGCTGACAAACTCATTAACAAATCATAATTTACATCCGGGCGACGTAATAAGTCTTCCAGTCTTACTTCTCGTATAAGGGGTTTTTTAAAAACACGTTGCTGTTCTTCTATAGACACTTTTTCAGGTCGCACAAACTCCTGATGTAAACGTTGTTGTTCGGCAGCTATGGCATTTCGCTTTTCTTCAAATTTTTGCCAGCGCTCATCATCAACCAAACCCAGCTCCCGGCCTTTTTCGGTTAAACGTAAATCAGCATTATCTTCACGTAACATTAATCGATATTCTGCGCGTGAAGTAAACATACGATAAGGTTCCAGTGTTCCCATCGTAATAAGATCATCAATTAACACGCCGATATAAGCTTCATCCCGACGCGGGGTCCATGATTCTTTGCCCTGTACTTTTAATGAGGCATTCATGCCGGCAATTAAACCTTGCGCCGCAGCTTCTTCATAACCGGTTGTGCCATTAATTTGGCCGGCAAAAAATAAACCCTCAACAAATTTTGTTTCTAGCGATGCGCGCAACTCTTGGGGATCAAAATAATCATATTCAATGGCATAACCAGGCCGCATAATAAAGGCGTTTTCAAAACCTTTAATTGAACGCACTAAATCAAGCTGCACATCAAACGGCAAGCTGGTTGAAATACCATTAGGATAAATTTCATGTGTGTTTAAACCTTCCGGCTCAACAAAAATTTGATGAGCATTTTTATCTGCAAAGCGAACCACTTTATCTTCAATTGAAGGGCAGTAACGTGGGCCAACACCTTCGATGACACCGCTATACATGGGTGAACGATCAAGTCCGCCGTTAATTATTTCATGCGTCTTTTCATTGGTATAAGTGATATAACAACTCGTTTGTGCCGGATGGTCTTCGCGCTTACCTAAAAATGAAAAAACAGGAGTAGGGGTATCACCCGGTTGTTTTTCCAGCTGATTAAAATCTATCGTCTTACCATCGAGTCTTGGCGGTGTACCGGTTTTAAGGCGTTGCACATTAAAGGGCAGGGCGCGAAGCCGGCGTGATAAAGCATTTGATGGAGGATCACCGGCACGGCCACCTTCAAAATTCGACTCACCAATATGAATCAAGCCACCCAAAAATGTTCCCACCGTTAAAACAACGGCTTTGGCTTTAAACTTCAAACCCATTTGCGTGACAACACCCACAACCTTGTCATTTTCAACAATCAAATCATCGACCGATTGTTGAAACAAGGTTAAATTTTCGCTGTTTTCTAAAACTTCTCTAACTGCATTCTTATATAGGACACGATCGGCCTGCGCGCGCGTTGCTCTTACCGCGGGACCCTTGCTGGCATTTAAAATACGAAATTGAATACCTGCCTTATCAATCGCTTTGGCCATTAAACCGCCTAAAGCGTCAATTTCTTTAACTAAGTGGCCTTTACCAATTCCACCGATCGCGGGGTTACAGCTCATTTGTCCTAATGTTTCAATATTATGCGTCAGCAACAAAGTTGATGATCCCATGCGTGCCGCGGCTAAAGCGGCCTCGGTACCGGCATGGCCGCCACCAACGATAATGACGTCAAACTGCTGCTGATAGAACATTGCTATTGAAAACCTGCGTGAAAAATTAAAAAGGTTTGTTATTGTACTTAGTGCTTAAACTTTATCCAAACAAGATTTTATAAAACTTTTTAAACTTTTTCTTGAAAGTTCTCTTTTTGTCCTCTAAACTTATTGCATTGCGAACAATTAGAGAACAAAATGCCAACCTTACTTGAAAAACGCATATTAAACTTTATACACGCTTTTATAATTAAACATGGCCACAGCCCAACCCTGGTTGAAATAGGCAAGGCAGTGGACATTAATTCTAAGGGAACAATTCATCGTTATGTACAAAGTTTGCGAAACAAAGGACTGTTGGCACCGCCCGAGCGCGGCTGGCGTGGAATTCGTCTTGCTGATGATGCACTGAGTACCTCCACAACACTCCCACTAGTGGGGCGAATTGCCGCTGGCCAACCCATTGAAGCTGTAGAAGATCATGCTGAAATTAATTTAAGCGAAATGTTTGTTGGGAAAGATCGCTATGCCTTACAAATCAAAGGCGACTCGATGATCGATATCGGTATTCTCGATGGTGACATTGTCGTTATCGAACCCCGTAACACCGCTGAATTTGGTGACGTTATTGTTGCCTTAATCGATGATCAAGAAGCGACCTTAAAAAGGTTTAAACGTTTAAAAGATGGAAGAATTGAATTAAGCCCTGAAAATCAAAATCTTGAACCGATGATCTATGATGCCTCAAGAGTCAAAATTCAGGGACGATTAGTAGGACAGCTTCGAAGCTACTAAAAGTCTTTAGTCTTTAGTCTTTAGTCTTTAGTCTTTAGTCTTTAGTCTTTAGTCTCTAAAAAACTATATAGCTCCTAACTTTATTAAACATCAAGATTCGCGGTATTTAATGCATTGGTTTCAATAAAGTCACGTCGCGGTTCAACTTGATCACCCATTAAGGTGGTAAAGATTTCATCCGCCGCAATCGCATCTTCAATTTGTACCTGTAATAAACGTCTATTTTCAGAATCTAAAGTCGTTTCCCATAATTGTTCCGGGTTCATTTCACCCAGACCTTTATAGCGTTGAATATGTTGACCGCGTTTTGCTTCTTCCATTAACCACTCCATGATTTGTTTAAATGAAGAAACATCCTGCTTACGATCACCACGCTGAATATAAGCACTATCACTTAATAGCTCTTGTAACTCATCAGCCAATGTTCTTATTGCAAGGTATTCACCTGACTCAAAGAAATCCCAGTCAATCACTTTTTCTGTTGTAAGACCATGGCGTAGTACTTTAATTTTTGCACACCAAAGACTTGCTTCGCCTTCAATATTATCAACCGATATCTTATAGGTTAAATTTGTTTCATCTGTTGCAAGACGTTTTTCTAAATCTGCAAACCACTCAGTCGCTGTTTCTTTGTTCATATTACTTTCAACGGCCGGCATGGTAATCATTTTTTCTAAAACTGCAGCAGGGTAGCGTTGTGATAAACGCTTAATGCTTTCCATTACCATAATATATTGATTGGCTAAGGCTTCTAAGGCCTGGCCGCTTAAAGCGGGCGCATTTGCATTGACAAAAAGCTCGGTATTATCCAGCGCAACCTGTAATAAATAGCTTGCAAGCTCAACATCATCTTTTACATAACGTTCTTGTTTACCTTTTTTCACTTTATACAAAGGGGGTTGAGCAATATAAATATAACCATTTTCAACCAACTCTGGCATTTGACGATAAAAGAAGGTTAATAATAATGTTCGGATATGTGATCCATCGACGTCGGCATCGGTCATAATAATGATCCGGTGATAACGTAATTTTTCGAGATTAAATTCGTCTTTACCAATGCCACAACCTAAAGCCGTAATCAATGTTCCCACTTCGACAGAAGAGAGCATTTTATCAAAACGGGCTTTTTCAACATTAAGGATTTTACCTTTCAGCGGTAAAATGGCTTGTGTGCGTCGGTTACGACCTTGTTTTGCGGAGCCGCCCGCAGAATCTCCTTCCACCAGGAATAATTCAGATAACGCAGGATCTTTTTCCTGACAGTCGGCTAACTTACCCGGTAGGCCTGCAATATCTAAGGCCCCTTTACGGCGCGTCATTTCACGCGCTTTTCGTGCGGCTTCTCTGGCACGTGCTGCATCAACCACTTTTGACGCAATAGCTTTACCATCTGCAGGATTTTCCAGTAAAAACTCCTGGAATTTTTCACCCATGACAGATTCAACAACCGTTTTTACTTCTGAAGAAACTAATTTATCTTTTGTTTGCGAGGAAAACTTTGGATCAGGCACTTTAACCGATAAAACCGCAACCAGGCCTTCACGGGCATCATCACCTGATGTGGCCACTTTTGCTTTTTTTGCCGCGCCTTGTTTCTCAATAAAACTGTTCATTGAGCGGGTGAGTGCACCACGTAAACCGGCTAGATGTGTCCCACCATCTCGTTGAGGAATATTATTGGTAAAACAAAAGATGTTTTCTTGATAAGCATCGCTCCACTGAAGTGCAGCTTCTACAACAACATCATCTTTTTCTGTTTGAAAATAGAAAACATTTTGGTGCAGTGGTGTTTTATTTCGGTTTAAGTGTTCTACAAAGGCTTTTATACCGCCTTCATATTCAAATCGATCGGATTTTCCATCTCGTTCATCTGAAAGGGTAATACAAACACCCGAATTTAAAAAAGAGAGCTCACGTAAGCGTTTTGCTAAAATATCGTAGTGGTATTCTGTAATTGCAAAAATATCAACACTGGGTTTAAACCGAATTTCGGTTCCACTGTTTTCAGTGTTATCAATTTCTTTTAATTCATTTTGAGGATCACCAAAGGCATAATCTTGCTGAAAAATTTTACCATTTCGTCGAATGGTTAATTTTAAGCTCTCTGAAAGTGCATTTACAACAGAAACCCCCACGCCATGTAGACCACCTGAGACTTTATAAGAATTATCATCAAACTTACCACCGGCATGTAATACGGTAAGAATAACTTCTGCTGCAGATCGGCCTTCTTCTTCATGGTAATCAACCGGTATTCCACGGCCATTATCTTTAACCGAAATCGAACCATCTGTATGAATAATGACATTTATTTCATCACAATGCCCAGCTAATGCCTCATCAATAGAATTATCAACAACTTCAAACACCATATGGTGAAGACCTGTACCATCATCGGTATCACCGATGTACATTCCAGGGCGTTTTCGAACAGCATCAAGACCTTTTAAGACTTTAATACTTGAAGAATCGTAATTGTTTTCACTCACGTTTGAAGCTCCTAATTTTGAAGGATGATTATACCACTTCTTTTAAAACACCGTGTTCCACGTGGAACATTTTTGACTCTATTTCTGCTGGCAAAACAAATGAGTTTTTTTCTGTCGCTGTCACAAAAAGCTGCGCCTGCGTATCCACTAACAGCTCAATTAAACTTTGACGATGCGCTAAATCCAGTTCAGCCGCAAGATCATCAACCAAGAGTATCGATTGTTGTGATGTCTCTTGTTTTAAATGAGTAATTTGAGCCAAACGCATGGCACAAACAAGCAATTTTTGTTGTCCTCGTGAAAAACTATTCTGCACCAGAACGCCATTGTGTGCGATTTCTAAATCTGCTCGGTGAGGACCAAAGGAGGTAAAACCTTTATAAGTATCTTTTTCAAAAGCGTTGTCCAGCGTTTCGGTAAAAGTTTGTTCAGAATTCCAACCACGCTGATAATGAATGTCCACTTTTAAACCCATCAATTTCTCAACATAACGACTAAATATGGGTAAAAAACCACTAAGATAATTTTCCCGGGATAAGGTAATGGTTTTCGCATGTTGAACAAGCTGATTGTCCCAAAGCGTAATAGCCTTTTTATCCTGTTTACGGCGTAAAGCAGCATTTCGTTGTTTTAATACCCGATAGTATTGTTGCCAGGCTTGAAGAAAACCATGTTCCACGTGGAACACACCCCAGTCAATAAATTGTCTGCGGTATTTAGGGCCTTGTTCTAACAGCTTATGCACATCAGGATTAATTATTTGCACAGGTAATAAAGCGCTTAATTCAGCCACCTGTTTAACATCGGCACTATTAATCCGTATACGTGTTTTTTTTATTGATCGCTCTAAACCCAACGCAATATCATCATTATTTGAGTTTTTTAAACGTGCAAAAACTTGTAGCGCTGGTTGTTCATAAGAAATAACGTGTTTGATATGTGTAGTGCGAAAAGATCGAGCCACTGAAAGCAAATATATTGCCTCTAAAATACTCGTTTTACCGCTAGCATTAGCGCCATAAATGTAATTACAGCGTTTGCCAGGGTAAATTTTTATATCATTGAGATTTCTAACTTGACGAATATCAAGTTGAGATAAATACATTGCAATTACAATTAGAGGCGCATTGGCATAACAACGTATTTGCTATTGATATCGTCGCTACCAAATAATAAACAACTATGGTTAGAATCTGTTAATTGCATAACCACTTCATCAGATTTAATTGCACTCAATGCTTCTAATAAATAAGCAACATTAAAGCCAATTTCAAACTCGTCACCAGAATAGGAGACTTCAATGACTTCTTCAGCTTCATCTTGTTCAGGGTTGTGGACGGTTGCCTGTAATTGATTTTCACTTAATTGTAAGCGCATTCCACGGTATTTTTCATTTGATAAAACTGAAGTTCGGTGAAAGGCCTGGTATAAATTATCTCTTGGACTTTTTACTTCATTGTCACATTTTTGTGGAATAACTTGCTTGTAATCGGGGAATTTACCGTCAATTAATTTTGAAGTAAAAGTAACATCAGAAAAATTTACCCTGATATGGTTTTCACTTAATGAAATTTTAATTTCATCATTTGATTCTTCCAATAAACGTGAAATTTCATTGACTGCTTTACGAGGAATAATTACCTGGCGTGTTTCAGGTAAATTAAGTTGAGCCTCTGATTCACAATAAGCTAATCGATGGCCGTCTGTTGCAACAGCAATAATATTGTTATTTGAAAGTTCTAACATTAAACCATTTAAATAATATCGAACATCCTGTTGTGCCATGCAAAATTGAGTTTGTTCAATGAGTTTTTTAAATGTGAGTTGTGAAAGATTAAATTCAAAAGGAGAAATTAATGCATCAATACTAGGGAATTCAGATGCTTCTAGTGTGGACAAAGAAAAACGACTTCGGCCTGATTTCAACGTAGCTCTATCATTATCAATTAGTATATCGATTTGAGCACTTTCGGGTAGGGCTTTGCATATATCAAGTAATTTTCGGGCAGGTAAAGTGATATCACCATCTTCATTACTTTCTATATTACATTGATTAATGATCTCAACTTCTAAATCAGTACCGGTTAAAGACAAAGTATTGTTTTTTACTGACAATAAAACATTAGAAAGTATAGGTAATGTTTGTCTGCGTTCAATAACACTATTAACCATTTGAAGTGGGTTTAGTATTGCATCTCGTGAAATACTGATTTTCATGTGAGCCCTTTATATATTATTAAGTATATATTAAATTATTATTACTATTATTAGCTTGGTTCAAATCTGTGGACAACCTAGTTTTCTCTTTATATTTCAATAAGTTACAACAGAACAAACTGTGTGTATAAAACCCATATAAAGCTTTATTATGCTGTGGATAACATGTGAAAAACAACTGTTTTTAAATATTTTTAAACTTATCCACAGGATATCCCCGCTATGTTCTTAGTGTTCTCAACAGGTTTGTAAAATCTTCCGTTATGGTTGATTCTTCTTCTTTTAACTCATTGATTTTTTTACAGGCGTGAATCACGGTTGTGTGATCACGGCCACCAAATGCATCGCCAATTTCTGGCAAGCTATGGTTTGTTAATTCTTTGCATAAAGACATTGCGATTTGTCGTGGTCGAACAATTGACCGGGTGCGTTTTTTAGACAATAAGTCAGCAATACGAATTTTATAATATTCAGCCACTGTTTTTTGAATATTATCAATACTAACAAGTTTAGCTTGCAATGCGAGTAGGTCACGTAAAGCCTCTTTGGCAAAATCTAAAGTAATCGGTTTACCGGTAAAAGAGGCATTTGCAATAACACGGCGTAAGGCACCTTCAAGTTCACGAATATTTGAAGGCAGGCGCTTAGCAATAAAAAAAGCGACTTCATCCGGCAGTTCTACATGAGAAAGTGAAGCCTTGCTCATTAAAATGGCCACCCGGGTTTCAAGTTCAGGGGGTTCAATGGCAACGGGAAGTCCCCAACCAAAACGCGATTTTAGTCGATCCTCTAAACCATCCACTTCTTTAGGATAGCGATCACAGGTCATAATAATCTGTTTTTGACCTTCTAATAAAGCGTTAAAGGTATGAAAGAATTCTTCTTGAGAACGTTCTTTTTTTGCAAAAAATTGAATATCATCAATTAATAAAGCATCAACAGTACGATAGTATGCTTTAAATTCATTAATTCTATTATGTTGTAGTGCTTTCACCATGTCCTGAACAAAACGCTCGGAATGTAAATATACAACGTTGGTTTCAGGATTTTGTTTAATTAAATCATTACCAATTGCGTGCATTAAATGTGTTTTGCCCAAACCGACACCACCATAAATAAGCATGGGGTTATAGCTTTCTCCTGGGTTGAGCGCGACCTGCATAGAAGCAGCGCGTGCCAGCTGATTTGAGTTACCTTCTACAAAATTTTCAAAAGTAAAATTTGGGTTAAGCGTTGAGCTTTTTTTTAGTTGAATAGGCTCTTGTACACGACGGTTAAAATTGGGTTGTGTTTTACCTGAGTCTGCCGTAGAAATAGTTTCACTGCCCACCGTAATAGAAATAGAGGGGGGGTTGCTCTTAATGCTACTTAAAATATCCTGCATTTCGGCAAGAAAATTTTCACTAACCCGATCACGAACAAAAGGATTTGGTGCAAGCAACCGAATTTCGTCGTTTTTGCAAATCGCCTGTAAAGGACGAATCCAGGTGCTAAAATTTTGAGCACTTAGATTGTTTTCAAGCTGTAGCAGGCATTGATCCCAAATGGGCTGAGACACGGCGACCTCGGTTTGTTTTAATAATAATATAGGCTAGGGAGAGCAAGTCTAACCGCAGCGGAAAAAGTTATCCACAACCTTCTTCACAAAAATAAATCTAATTTAATCTGGGTAGAAAAGGCGTATTAACGCGATATTTTGGTTGACAGGAGCGGGTTGGGGCAGTATTGTTCACGGCCATTTTTTGAACGATTTTTCAGCCCGTTTTCGGTTGAAATTGATGATATAACGGTTATCGCTATGAAAAGAACATTTCAACCAAGTAATTTAAAACGCGTTCGTACACACGGTTTTCGTGCTCGTATGTCAACAGTAGGTGGCCGTAAGGTTATCAATGCACGCCGTGCAAAAGGCCGTAAACGTCTCGCTCAATAGTCCGGCATATTTTCTATGTTAACCGGGCGTTTCGCTCGGCAGCAACGGTTAACCCAAGCTT
>Ga0316207_10000352_pt1 | contig 81569 bp, 89 predicted proteins | sample 6weekpyrite_MG_FD_204943 | JGI IMG/M metagenome (GOLD analysis project Ga0316207, IMG submission 204943) | Microbial mat bacterial communities from mineral coupon in-situ incubated in ocean water Damariscotta River, Maine, United States -... | ecosystem: Environmental > Aquatic > Marine >...
TGTCAGAAAATACTGAGATGACAAATGAAAGTATTACCAAACAACGATCAGGCCTGGAACTTGTTGCTACAGCAATGAATGAAATGACCTCTACAGTTCATGAAGTATCAAATCACGCAACTAATGCGGCAGATGCAGCGACAAATGCAGATAATGAATCTCAAACCGGCAACGCTGTCGTTATTGAAACAGTCGGTTCGATAAATAATTTAGCCTCTGATCTTGAAAATGCGACAAAAGTAATAAGCGAGCTTAAAAATGATACTGAAAGCATTAGTGCAATTCTTGATGTTATTCGTGGTATCGCAGAACAAACCAACCTATTGGCATTAAACGCCGCTATTGAAGCGGCTCGTGCGGGTGAGCAGGGGCGTGGTTTTGCAGTTGTCGCCGATGAAGTAAGAACGCTGGCGAGTCGAACCCAAGAATCAACAGAAGAAATAAACAATATGATTGGTCGTTTACAAAAAGGGGCCAACTCTGCGGTTAATGCAATGGAAAGTAGTTATGAGCGAGCACAAGGCTCTGTTGAACAAGCGGCAAAAGCAGGTACATCTTTGGATGGCATTACTTCTTCCGTTGCAACGATTAGTGAAATGAATATACAAATAGCACATGCAGCGAAAGAACAAAGTGATGTTGCGGAAGAGATCAACAAAAATATCATTGAAATTAATGACATTGCAGAGGAAACAACACAAGGCTCCCAACACATGACAGCCGCTAGCGTAGAGCTAAATAACCTGGCCAACCAGTTAACTGACCTCGTTGGGCAGTTTAAAGTCTAACCACCAGCAACAATACATAAACATACGTATTTTGCCTGGTGACATCATAGTTAACTTGACTAATATTTTTTAATATTTTAAATAATGCAAACCACTATTTACACATAGTGGTTTGCATTATTTGATAACATTAATTGTTCGGTATAAGCAATACGTTGGCGTTTGCCTAAGGTTTGTTGTATTTTTTTAATCGCCAGGGAGGCAGTTGAGCGATAAGCCGTTAACTTTCCACCGTACAAAGTTAATAAACCAGGTGCAGCCCAGTGCAAAACTGTATCACGTGGACGAGAGAATAGATTACCATCATTCCCCGGGAAAACTCTGAGACCAACAAATCGCTGCAATACTTTAACCTCTTTAGCTTTAACAAAATACGATTTATAAACCTCCAGCAAATATTGAACTTCTTCTTTAGTTTCTTTTACATCACCCGCTTTACCCTTAAACAAGTTTTCGGTAGTTCCCACCATTGTCCGTAAAACCCCATCAATTTCATATGGCATAACAAAAACAGCACGTTGATCGGGCGCTTCAAGATAATAAATTCCGGTTGGAGGTAACGCATCAATAATAATGTGCGTCCCTTGAACCAAATCAATATCTAAAGAGTGAACTGGAGGCGTCACTAATTCATGAAGCTCATTGACCCATGGGCCCGCAGCATTCACAACCACTTTCGCCTGAACAAGGTTTTTCTCAGCACCGTCAAGGTATTCAGTTATAAAGTATTTTTCATTTTTTCTTATTTTTTTTATTCTTACAGGAGAGGATAATTTTGCGCCCAGTTGTTGGGCGCTCGCCATTACTGCTTCAGTTAATTTTTTATCATTCGTTTGTCCGTCATAATAACGATACACATTTTGTAAATTATTTTTATTCAAGCCATCAATGTTAGCAAGTTCATTTATTCTCATTAACTTGAAGAAGTTACATTTATGCAAGCCTCCAAGAAAAGCATAGATAGAAAGACCTAACCTAATTTGCCATGGACGGCGTTTTGTATTTTTGTAAACAGGAATATAAAACGGTTGTAGTTTTACCAACTCTGGCGCGATGCGACACAACACGCTACGTTCTTTAAGTGATTTTCTGACTAATGGAAACTGAAAACTTTCCAGGTAACGTAAACCACCATGAATCAATTTGCTGGACTTACTTGAGGTACCGCTGCCCACCGCATTTTTTTCCAAAACCAAAACAGAGTACCCTGCCGCCGCGGCTGCTTGTGCTACACCGGCACCGTGAATACCTGCGCCAACGATAAGAACATCAACTTCCGTCACGTTTTAGTCTCGGCCTCTCATTTTGAAAAGTCTTGTAACATCTCTTTTATACGAAAGGTTTCCAGGTAACAGATACCTTTAGCCAGCAAGTGTTTGGCTACCCCAATATTACCCACTTCAAAAACCGCTATCTTGGGTTTTATCCTTAACGCTTTATTATCTTCAGGTAAACCTTCAACAGAACAAAACAACCACTCTGACTCCCAACCTGTCTCTGTATTATATTCACTCCATTTATCAACTACGATGCCTGTTTCATGCTGGCTAACATCATGAATTTTTTCTAAAATAGATTGGTTGTATGAAATAAAACAAATTTGTTGCTCCATGCCAGCAAACATTGGCAACAATATTTCTAGTACTTTTTGTTCACCAAAATGATCCATCATTAAACGTTTTAATTCAATGAATGCATTTAATTCAGGATGGATTTTTAAATAATCAATTAACTCTTGCAAAGAAGTAATTTTATTATCCGCATAGATGTCAGAAAATTTTTCGATATCAGTTACATTAAATTTTTTAAGTTCTTCAAAAGTGTAGTCATGAATAACACCTTGTTGCTGACAAAGACGCTGTAAGTCACGATCATGAAATAAAACAGGAACAAGATCTTTACTTAGTTGAATATCTACTTCAATAAATTGTGCACCGGCTTGTCTTGCTGCATCTAATGCAATAAGTGTGTTTTCGGGAAAAGAGGCGGCGTAACCACGGTGCGCAATAAATGTTGGCCTTAACACAGAAAAACTCCATTTTTATAATCTACTATAAAATAGTAGACGAATTAAATTTATTCACCATGATTTAAGCGTTTAATAGATAAAAATTTATTTTTATTATCGAGTCGAATAATAAACGAGCCGTGCACACCATCACTTAAAACAAACTCACGCATTTTATCTGCAGGAAATTGAATTATTTTTCCACACTTGCTTTGAACCTGTATGGCTTTAGCCACACCTTCATAATATTGAAGATATTCTTCTGCGCTAAAATGAACCGTAAACTCATATTCCGTCATCAAGTGTTCTCTTGAGTTAATGATACGTTATAAATATTAAAACAAGCCGCGTGATTATTTCAAGCCACATAACTCGCAGCCCCTTTTGTAGTCTGGTATAATCGTCAGCACTCGTACATGCAAGGAGATTGCTCCTGATGTACCTTTTTTAACCATTAAACTTTAGTGAATATAAAATGAAAATAGACTTTCCGAAATTTAAATATATTATTAACTCTCTTGTTATCGCTCTGCTACTTTCCCTGATCGCTTATTTAGTTGCACCTTTTATCGACATGAGTTCCGTTTCAGCTGAGCGTTTATTTGCTTATTCAATATTATCTGGTGCCTTTATTGGCAGCGTACTTGCTGGCATTTCTATTGATCTAAGCTCTCTTGGCGCAAAGCATGCGTCTGTGTTTGTTGGTAACCTGGCCTTTAAAGCAGGTGCAAACGATCTACGTGAACTTTTTGAAGAATATGGTGAAGTACAAGGTGTACGCGTTATGACCGACCGCGCAACACGTCGTCCAAAAGGCTTTGCTTTTGTTGAAATGGACAAAAAGGGGGCGAAAGCCGCAATCGCTGATTTGGACGGTTCAGAGTTCTTTGGCCGCGATATTAAAGTTAATCATGCGACACGCCGTAAGCACGCCGCATAATTCTTTTATCTCACACAAAAAAAGGGCTGATAAATCAGCCCTTTTTATTCGCTTAAGGTTTTTATTAACCTTGCACTTCCAATAGCTCAATATCAAAAACTAACGTTGCATTTGGCGGAATCACACCACCCGCTCCCGCTGCACCATAGCCCATATCAGCCGGTATAATGAGAGTACGCTTCCCACCCACTTTCATACCTGCAAAGCCCTGATCCCAGCCTTTAATAACCTGACCTGCGCCCAAATTGAATGAAAAGGGATCATTTCGATCAAGTGAACTATCGAATTTAGCCCCTTTATTATCTTCTTTGTCTGCATCAAATAGCCAACCGGTATAATGCACAACAATTGGACTACCTGCTGTTGCTTCCTTACCCTCACCCACTAAGTGATCAATCTTCTCAAACTCGTTCGACATAATATCTCCTGCTGACGTTTGTCATTCTCTAAAAATACTTACACACCGACTATGGGTAAATTTGTCCCAGTGCTCGTTATGCAACAAAATATATTTGGCTATTTTACTAAAGTTTTTACTTCAGATGTCGATAAATAGTACATATCTTATTACAAACTTAACCTGAAGCAGACAATATTATGAGCGATATGATGCAAACCGTTGATGAGCGAACTCAGCTTGCCGGCGCAAACCGTTTAGAAATTTTATTATTCAGTCTTGGCCTGGACACTAATACTGGGCGAGAGGAAGTCTTTGGGCTCAATGTTTTTAAGATACGTGAAGTAATCCAGGTGCCCGAAATCACAAGTGCGCCTGATATGCCTGCAGGGGTAATTGGTATGGTTAGCCTACGCGGCACTATGCTACCGGTTATCGATCTTGCGCAATTTACCGGCATGAATGTTAATGAGCCCCCTGATAAATTAGTCATTACTGAATTTAATAAACACACCACGGGCATGCTGGTGCGCTCAGTTGAGCAAATTATCCGTATGGAATGGAATGATATTCAAGTCCCCCCCCCAATGATGACCAGCCAATTGGGCGGACTTGTGACCGCTGTGACCGAACTTAAAGATAAGCGTATTGTTATGATTCTTGATGTCGAAAAAATCCTCGCTGAAACCTCTGGCGCGGATGATGATGAGAGCGCGTTTGAAACCATCGAAGAAACTGATTTTGAATCCTTCATGCTCTTTGCTGATGACTCTGTTGTTGCTCGCAAGCAAATCGAAAAAACGCTGGTAAAAATGGGCATAAATTATGTCAGCGCAAAAAATGGCGATGATGCCTGGGAAAAATTACAGGAAATCGCGGTACGTGCAGAATCAATGGGAATTCCAACTAAAGATTATTTAAAACTTATTCTCACTGATGTGGAAATGCCGGGAATGGATGGATATGTTTTAACCAAAAAAATTAAGGCAGATGAACGTTTTAATGGTATCCCCGTCTTAATGCACTCTTCATTATCAGCTGATACAAATATGGCGATAGGTAAACAAGTGGGCGCAGATCATTATCTGCCTAAGTTTGATCCGGTTGAACTTTCAAAAGCTGTATTAAGTTATATCACTCCTCGAACAGATAAAATATCTGAAGAGTAACGGCTGATTATTTAATCCACTTCTCTAAAACTGGCACTTTATGACCATAAAAGAGCACTTTTCCTTTTGGTGATACAAGTACCACTGTCGGCGTGCCTAAAACCCGATACTTCTCTGCCACGTCTAAATTCCCTAACCGTTCACTTAACACCAAATACTTTAAGCCATTATCTTTTACATACTCAGCCACTTCCAGAGGATATTCACCGGCAACATTAATTGCCACGATATTTAACTTACCCTGGTATTCATCATGTACCCGGTTGAACTCTTTAATATGCGCATAACAATAAACACATTCAACCGCCCAAAAAACCAGCATAACGTGGCCGTTTTTTCTTAACAGCTTAAGTGAGTATGATGTTCCATCTAAAGACTTTAATTTAAATTCTGGAGCAGTATTACCTACCTTGTAACCGACCTTAGCGTGGGCTTGAAAAATCATTAAAGACAAAATTAAAAAGAGACTGTAGCGTATTTTCATCATGTTTCCAGTAAGGAAGGGCGTATAAAGTTTAATAAACAAGGACAAAATAGTACCATAGCGCACTTAAATAATAGTGTTATATTAAACTAAGTGAGAAAATATTGAATTTCGCACCGTTCTCTCTCATTGTAGAAATAAAAAGAGTAAAGCATGAACCCAATTTTTGATACTTCAGTTGAATCGTTTGAAGAAGAAGTTATAACAGCATCACAACAATACCCTGTCCTTGTCGATCTATGGGCTGACTGGTGTCCACCTTGTGTTGTGATTGCGCCGATCTTAAAAAAGGTCGTTGAAAATTATGATACTAAAATTGCGTTAGCAAATTTGGAAGTTGATGAGGGAAAAAATATGAAAATAGCGGGACAATATCAAGTACGTGGCTTCCCAACTATTTTATTAATACAAAATGGCGAAGAAAAAGCACGATTTAGCGGTGCACAATCAGCCTCTTATATTGAAGATTTTATTGATCAAAATATTGAATAACATTATTCAGCCAACGCTTTAAAATAAGGCCACCAAACAGCAATAAAAATAATGCTTAAAACTAAGTTTATACGCAAAATCATTTTATAACGCGCCTGTTCTTTCCCTTCCGTTTGCGTAGACCACAATTTGGCAATCAAACTATCCAGCCATAACAACATTAATAAGATGGGAGAAAAAACAGGAAGCAATAAAGTCGAAAAGACAGGCCAACCTTCATAAACAATTTCTGTCCCTGGCACAGGTTTAAAACCTATAGAAATTAACACAAGCAATAATAAACCAACGCGCATTGGACGTAAGTCAACTAATATTGATTTCATTTGAATCCCCTAAAAATTGAAATTATTTATTTTATATAACAAATTATGCGTTAAATGAAACTTTCACCTGATTTTTATGTTCTTGATCAAAAACTAAATCAAACATAATTTTACGTGACTGCTCATCTCTATCTGCTTTAACTTGTTTCATATCGGGATAACGTACAGCAAGATAAGAACTCATCGCAGCAATAACCGCTTCATTGTCTTGTTCAATAGCATTCAATAAAGTAAAAGCAACAAACTGTGCTCGTTGTTGTTGATCAGGTTCGGCAATAACATCCGTTCCTAATGTTATTCCTTGATCCATTTTCTGATCCATACGATCAAGGTATTCTTTTTGCTGTTCAGGCAAAAGCTTTGTTCTGTCGTATTCAAACAAGGCCTCGCCATTCACCAAAACAACCATATTATCTGACATGCTACTCTCCGACTATTATCTCAATAGCCGAATTTTACCTTGTGCTAAGGCACAAGGGTAATTTAAAAGTACTTTTTGACTATTTTTTACTGGCTTTTTTCACCGAATTTTTTTTCATAAAGTCTTCAATCAATGCGGTCGGTACCGCTCCTGCAGTCGCGGCTTTTAATTCCCCATCAGGCGCGAAAACAAGGAACGAAGGGGTTCCTGCAAAAGCTTGTCCAGTGAGTTCTCGATACATTGCAGCAACATATTCATACTCAGCAATAAGGTTAGGGAAATCAACTGCGTGTTTTTTAATGAACTTTTCGGCTGCCGCTTTACGACTTTCACCATCAATGGATATACCTAAAACGGTCGCATCATCATCGGAATGTACTAAATGAAAATCAACGTATTGATGCGCTTCTTTGTTACAAATATGACAGTCTGATGCCCAAATCATCACAACCAGCCATTTTCCCTTACCGGTATAATTTTTTAAAAGCTGGGGGTTACCCTCAAAATCTTGAAAACCCTTAAATTCTGCCCGTACACTCTGCGAGAAGGCCAGTATTAATATGGCTAAGGCCAAAAATCCCCGACTAGCGAGGCTTAAAGTGAATGTGTTTTTCATATAATTTCCTACTTACGGGTATCTATTGCCTGATAATGCTCGGACACTGTAATATTCAAGGAGTTCACTACTCGAGCGATTTAGTGAAGTAGGCCTGGAGAAATGCTGCAAAAGACAAGCTATCATTTTCTTCCATCTCTTTTTGTCGCGCCAAAGAAGTCTGACTCAAGTTTTGATAAAAGTGAATCTTTTCCTCACTTAGTGCATTTTCTGTAAAGCTGGCGTGGTGCTGTTGCGACATGCGCATCGCATACTGATAAAAACCCTCTCCATTGTCCCGCATTTCTCTCAGCATTTGTGCCGAAGGTGTAAACTCAGGATCATCGATTGCTTTTTGTTGTGATTTTAGACTTGCTGAATGTTTATCCATACCATAGGCATCATCAAGCAACTCTGCGAAACCTTGCATTTCCTGGAGAAGTTCCCCACCCCATTCTTGAATTGAAATCGCTTCACCATTTCGACTTAAACGCAACTTCGGATCACGCCCTTCATGTGCGGTTAACATCTCATTGTTATCAATTTCTTTTTGTTCTTTACTATCAATAGCAGGGCTTTCATGTGAAAGGCAAAACAACATAAAGGTTTCAAGAAAATAGAGTTGTTCTTCATTAATACCTAAAGGATGAGAGGCATTAACGTCAAGTGAACGCAACTCAACATATTGCACACCTCGTTTTCTAAGCGCCTCAATCGGCATTTCATTTTTATTGGTAATTTGTTTTGGTCTTACCGTACTGTAATATTCGTTTTCAATTTGTAAAATATTTGCATTGAGTTGTTGGTACTTACCATCTACCTCTACACCTAATTTTGTATATTCAGGACAAGGTGTTTCAATGGCATGCTGTAAGCTATCAATATAATTTGTTAACGAGTTATAGTCTGCAACAACCCCTACTTCACTTTCTTTGTTATTTTGATAACCAATATCGCCCATGCGTAGCGAAGTCGCAAAAGGTTCATAATATGTTGTCTCATTAAACTCATGCAATGTTGTTTCTTTTTCATTTAAAAATGACTTACATACTGCAGGCGAAGCGCCAAACAAATAAGGAATCAACCAACCAAAACGTTGCAAGTTACGTAACAGTGAAAAATATGCTTCTGATATCGAGTCCTGGCTAACATCTGTTTTATTAATTTCAAAAAAGATTGGCCAAAATTTTTCAGAAAAAGAAAAATTAAAATGTACTCCGGCAATAACTTGCATAACACGACCATAACGAAGCCCTAAACCACGTCGATAAACTGTTTTCATTTGCCCTGAATTCGATGAGCCGTATCTTGCTAAAGGAATACTTGTCTCACCCGCAACAACACAAGGCATACTTGTCGCCCAAAGTAGCTCGTCATCTAGCTGGCTGTATATAAACTGTTGAGTATCGTGTAAAAAATCGAGAACCGTTTTAATATCACTGGCAGGTGGTGTAACCATCTCAAGCAATGCTTCAGAATAATCGGTGGTAATATAGGGATGTGTTAAAGCAGATCCCAAACCAACAGGATGATCCGTTTGTGCTAAACCACCTTCATGGCTAACGCGTAAAGTTTCTTTTTCAAGGCCGATCAGGCTTTGTCTTAGAATTGACTTGTCTTTGATGTCAGCTAACGCCTCAAGACGTTGCTTCGCTAATTGATACAAAACTACCTTATTCCTTGTTGAGCACTACTCTCTGTTGAGAGAAGCTGATTATAGAGGCTAGCAGCGTAAATCGCTAATCAGAATGCCCCGCAACAACCCAAACTCAGTCTCAATATTAGGTATCTTGCATTTTTCAGGGAAAAAATATCGCTTATATTTAGCTCAACGCTTTTAACGACATAACAACAACAGTATCGCCTTTAACCTTCCACTTCAAATCAAACTCATAAAACTTCATAGAAAAATCACTTTTCATGTTTTTTTCTTTTTGGTAAGCCGGCCGGGGATCTAAGCCCAATATTTCAATAATTAATTTTTCTAGATTTGGGTATTCGTGGCTACAGTTTTTTATATCCTCATATGCGGTATTAGAAAGCTCAACATCCATTCTTCTTTCAGGTGCAGCATTCGCATAACCCGCTTGTGCATCCATAATCGAATCGGAATAAGGTAGATAAGGCTTAATATCGAGAACGGGAGTCGAATCAAGAAAATCCCCCCCGGTAATATTGAGAACTATTTTGTCATTTTTTCTTTCAACGCTATTGAGTTCTACAACGGATAAACCTATCGGGTTGGGTCTAAACATCGATCGACTTGCAAATACACCGATACGTTTATTGCCTCCTAAACGAGGCGGCCTGACCGTTGGACGCCAGTTTGAGTTTGAAACAGTGTTATTAATAACATCATGAAAGACAAAAACGACCCAAATATGTGAAAAGCTTTCCAACTCACGAAAAGCCTCATCCTCTGAATAACATGTATCTATTTCGATTGTTGCTGGACTGGCAACAAGCGCAGGTTGTCTTGGAATCCCAAACTTTTCTTTGTAACAAGAACGGATGGTACCGATAGCATTAAAATTATATTGTTCCATTTAATTAAGCACTAATCGTTAGTTGCCGTTCTTACCGTACCTCGTGGATTATGGGATAGCTTCAAATATTTTTCCGTTCCCATTTCAACAAGGCGGCTAATTGTTCGGTCAAAAGCAAAGTGCATTCTCTGGCCAGTATACAAATCTTGTACGCTCGCATTAGCTGTAACCAACAATTTCACATTATGATCATAAAGAGCATCAATTAGATGTACAAAACGTTTTGCAGCTGCATCCTGTTCTTCATGCATCACGTTGATGTCACTTAATAACAGAGTATGAAATCGCTCTGCCAATTCGATATAGTCATAAGCAGAACGGTTAGTACAACACAATTCACTAAAGTCGAACCAAATAACATCATCAGCATAAGAAATATAGTTGATTTCACGATTATTAATTTCAATACTCCGGTTCGTTTTTGGCTGGCAGGGGGCTAACGATTGAAGTTTATCTGACAGATAACTTATTCCGTCCTCTCTCGAACGTAAATCACCCAACAAATAATAATACTCGCTTGCTCCTAAAATATTAAACCGGTAGTCAGTACCCTCTCCCAAATCAAACTCATCGGTATTCTCTTCTAATAATTTAATTGCATGCATAAAACGTTCGCGTTGCAATCCATTTTTGTATAAATCATGAATCGCAATATTTGATGTAGTTACAAGCGTAATACCTTGAGCAAACATTTCTTTTAGTAAACCGGCTAACAGCATAGCATCGGCTATATCATGAACATGGAATTCATCCAGACATAGCACTCTAACTTTATCCGCAAGATTTTCTGCAATTATTTCAAGTGGGTTTGGTGTTTTTGGTAAATTTTCGAGCTGTTGATGAATTTCAAGCATAAAGCGATGAAAATGAACCCGATGTTTTTTGTCGTCAGGTAAGCACTCATAAAAACTATCTACCAGATAGGTTTTACCGCGCCCTGTTCCTCCCCATAAATACAAACCTTGAACAGGTTTTTTTTTCGCTTTGAATAGCGAAGAAATAAAATTTTTATTGCCTTCTAACTTATTCAGCTCATCATACAGACGTTGTATTTTCTGCACCGCTATCCATTGCATTTCATCTTTTTTTATTTTGTTTTTATCTATATCAGACTGATAGCGTTGTAGCGGAGTCATAATGTTTTATACTATAAAAATCAATTTATTAAAAGAAAGTGGTTTTATGATTATTTATCTACACGGCTTTAATAGCTCAGGTGATTCAGCTAAAGGAAAATCATTAAAATCGTCACTACAAGATGATATTGATTTTTACACACCGACTTACCACTATAAGCCAGACCAGGCGATTACTTCATTAAGTAAATATATAAAAAATATATTATCGCAATATCCTGCTGAGGAGACAAAAATGATCATTGGCAGTTCCTTAGGTGGTTTTTACGCTCAATATCTGGCCCGACAATTTTCCGGGTTCAAGGTGGTACTCATAAATCCTGCTTTGGGCCCGATTGAAACCTTACAAAATCATTTAGGTGAAAACAAAAATTTTTACACCGGCGAAAAGTATATTTTGCAGCAAAAACACCTTGATCAACTGCAGCGTTATAATATCGAGCAACCCTGTCTCAATTACAAAAAAACATTATTACTGATTGATAAAGACGATGAAGTTATTGATTACCACTTTGCTGTTGCACAATATAAAAAATGTGCAGAAATAATTTTATATGATGGGGGCGATCATCAATTTCAACATCTTGCTGAGTCCACTCCTAAAATAAAACACTTTTATAATGCTTAAGCGGTAAAACCACATGTCTTGTGTTTCATATCACAAAAAGGTTTATTATCAGAGTGTCCGCAACGACATAAAGCAGCTTTTGTCCTCGTCGTTTTAGATTCACCGTCACGACTAAAAATAGTAACAGGCCCGGCAATGCTATACATTGCATTATCCTTCACGGTAATAATTAAATTTCCAGTAAGCCCCTTAATCTCTTCACTACGTTTATCGATAAAATTTTGCTCTAATGTTGTCCCTTCTTTTTTGTGGCTACCATCACAAAATGGTTTTGTCTTCGATAAACCACATCGACATAAAGCAAATTCATTATCTTTTAGAATGAGTTCCTCACTAGCATTTCGCAAGGTGATAGCATTATCACCTTTACAAATAAGCGGACCATCAGGACGCACCATAATGGAGTTACCCGGGTAAGAAGGCTTTTTATTACTGTTACTCAATGTTAATTTATCCTTTTTAAATTATTGTTAAACATAGACTTAACTTATCATAGCATTACACTATACTGAGTATAATAACTATCCGGTTTTTAATTTTAACAATTAATAAATAATACTAAATGTGAGTTTACTTTTTGAATAAAAAGAATAAAAAACCAAAGCTTGCAATTGTTATGACGGGAGGTGGCGCACGAGCGGCTTACCAAATAGGCGTGCTAAAAGCGATTGCAGAAATGGTGCCATCAGGTTCACCCAGTCCCTTCAATATTATCTGTGGCACTTCAGCCGGCGCAATCAATGCTGCCTCACTGGCAGCAAAAGCCGACCACTTTAAAAATTCTGTCCGAAGAATGCATTTTGTTTGGTCAAATTTCACTTCTGATCAGGTTTTCAGAACCGATACCTATGGCATCTTAAAAACAGGATTACATTTATTACTTGCCATGATGCTAGGTGGCCTGGGGAAAAATACTCCGATTTTTTTACTTGATAGGACACCGCTAAGAAAACTTTTAGAAAAATACATTGATAGTAGTATTTTTCAACGACAAATTGATAATGAGTCACTTCATGCAATAAGTATTAATGCTACAGGCTATTCTAGTCGTCAGTCCGTTAGTTTTTATCATGGTAAATCGTCATTGAAAAACTGGAAACGCGCTCAACGTATTGGTTTTTCAACCCGCATCACTGTTGATCATTTAATGGCTTCGTCGGCGATTCCTTTTTTGTTTTCACCAATAAAGGTAAACCGCGAATATTTTGGTGATGGCTCTATTCGACAAACAGCTCCTATTAGCCCTGCTTTACACCTCGGCGCTGATCGCATTCTGGTTATCGGTAATCACCAAACAGAACCAAAACTAGAGCGTGTCTCAAGCCCCAGCCCACCGAGTTTGGGTGAAATTGCAGGCCACACACTTAACAGTATTTTTCTTGATAGTCTTGATGCCGATATAGAACGATTACAACGCATCAATAAAACTGTAAGCCTTATTGGCGACAAAACGCTAGAACAACATGGTGTTGCTCTGCGCCAGGTTGAAGTGTTGGCTATTTCACCAAGTGATGACATAGGTAAAATGGCAGCAGAACACTCACATGAGCTTCCCTGGTCAGTAAAAACATTATTGCAAGCAACCGGCGCCTATTCAAAAACAGACAGTAGTTTAATGAGCTATTTATTATTTGAGAAAGGTTACTGCAACGCGCTGATTAAACTAGGCTACGAAGATACAATAAAAGAAAAAGAAAATATTCTACAATTCTTACGCGAGTAACATTTACATCATTTAAGAACGATGTTGTGCCACCAGCTTGGCCTCAGGGATAACATGATGAATGAGTGCAGCAATTTCTGTTGAAAGACCTATACGTGGCTGAATTGTCACCCACAATACATTAAGTTTAAGGTTTAGATCAGCAAGGACAATATCCGAGCCAAATTTTATTAAAATAGACTCTATCTTGTTAACAATCATTTTCAAACGCGCGGGTTCAAAACTTCTCAAACCGGGTATCAGCATCATAAAATCATGATAAACATGTCCATCCGCATCTCGAGTCGGTACACGCTTCCACAATGGCTCAGAGGACTGCAATAGTATATTATTTTGCAATGCCCCTTTATCGCGTAGCGTTAAATCATCTTTTGCTCTATTAGACATAAAATAACTATAGGCAATACTCGGACAGTTTTAAAGTATCAAGCACACATTTGTTTAGCTAAGCGTTTAATGACATCCCCTTCAGAAAGAACTTCATCAGCGGCAATAATCACCTCTTCTTCATCAAGATTTAACTTTTCAAGCAACTCAAGTGGCAGCTCACTGTCACTGTTGCCAAAAGCAAGGCCATGAGGAACCAACAAACTTTTCACGATAGTAAGTAAGTCAGCATATTTCTTATGCTCTGCATATATTTTGCTTTCATCCGGGCTAACTGTGGCAGCAACAAGCTCATCGGGCATATTCCACATTAACATGACCATCTTGCCGATTTTTAAATGAGTAATACCCAGTATTCTTTTCTCTGACACTAAAATATCTTCTTCACTGTTTTCAGCTAAATAATCATTAAAATGTTCATATTCATCATTAAACAAATGCCCCATAACAAACAATCCAATATCATGCAGCAAACCTACAAGATAAGCCGTCCCTGGGTTTGGACGTTCACCCCACTGCATTAACATGCTTAAGCGCTGCATTAATGCAGCAGTATAAATTGAAGATCGCCAAATTGATTTGGCGCCAATAGGTCCATCCTGAGGAATATTAAAAGTTGAGCCAACAGATAAAGCCAGCGCCATATTCATTACAGTATCAACACCAAGCACTCTAAAAATTGCATCCTTCAGAGATCGAACCGTACCGGTCTGACCAAAAAATGCAGAGTTTGCATAACTAATTATTTGTGCAACTAAAACAGGATCTTTTTCAATAACTGAGGTGATTTGTTCAACACGAACATCCTTGAATGCTCTTAAATTTAATATATTCGAGGCTGTATCTGGCATTGGCGGTAAAGTGTGTAATGCCTTAACCCTTTCCTTTAAACTCAACATTTTTTGATATCCATACTTAATAAAATTTTAATAATGTAAATCCATACATTAAACGGAACAGATAAAACATGCTGTTAACTAATGTATATGGCATATAAACGCTTATTAAAACGAATGCTGTATAAATAGTAACAATGCAAACATTATATAAAGTTACAATAAATGATTCTGCAAACTATTGTTAACAAAAGTAATTTAAATATTCTTGGCAGGGGGGGGTAGAGAGTTAATAATAGTTACTAATTCAGGTTTTTCAATAAACTTAACTCACATAAATTTATAAAAAAATATAAACAATTGTTTTTTTTAACATTTGTATTTGTTAACAATTGTTAACCCTTTTCAGCATAAAGGTAATATACGTAAATCTCGAAAGGTTCTAAACTTCACCTAAGAAAACACCTGTTCCACCCAAACCACAATAGCCAGAAGGATTCTTTGCTAAATATTGTTGATGATATTCTTCGGCAGGATAAAACGTCGAGGCAGCTTGTACTTCGGTTGTAATAGCATGAAAACCCGCATCGATTAGTTTCTTTTGAAATTGTTCTTTCGTTTTAATCGCCAGCTCATTTTGCTGCTCATCATAAGTATAAATACCTGAACGGTATTGTGTACCGCGATCATTTCCTTGTCGCATTCCCTGAGTTGGGTTGTGTGATTCCCAGAATACTTTTAATAACTGTGCATAACTTACTTTGGCGGGATCATAAATAACGTAAACAACCTCGTTATGTCCCGTCATCCCTGTGCAGACTTCCTGATAACTCGGGTTAGGCGTAAAACCAGCAGCATAGCCTACCAATGAAATATACACACCTTCAGTTTCCCAAAACTTTTTTTCTGCCCCCCAAAAACAGCCCAAACCAAACATCGCCTGCTGCATATTTACAGGGTAAGGTTTAGCCAAACTATTTTGATTTACAAAATGTTTTTCTGGCAAGGCAATCGAACTTTCTCTACCTGGGAGGGCTTGTTCTTTAGTAATCATTTCAAGCATGCTAAGACACCTTTCTATTTAGGAGCATTTGCTAACACAACTGCCCGCATCGGCCCTGGATAACCTTCAATTGTTTTTGATGGATCAGAAGGATCTAAAAAATTCTCTAATGAATCAAATACCATCCAATCGGTTGCACGTTGTTCATCCGTTGTCGTTTTTGATACATCAACAACCCGCACATTCTTAAAGCCACAACGCTGCAGCCATAAAACCAACGCATCACAACTTGGTAAGAACCAAACATTACGCATTTGTTGATACCGATCCGTCGGTAAAAGAACTGAATTCACATCACCTTCTATGACCAGTGTTTCCAAAACCAGTTCCCCACCCGGTTTTAAACAATCACGAAGCTCATATAAATGTTCAATTGGAGAGCGACGATGGTATAAAACTCCCATTGAAAATACCGTATCAAACGCTTTTAATACCGGCGGAATGTCTTCGATTCCTAAGGGCAAAAGGTGCACGGGAATATCACCAAGGTATTTCTTCAAAGCATAAAACTGCATAATATACTTTTGCCCCGGATCAACCCCTACAACTAAATCAGCACCTTGACCATAGCTTCTTAAAGCGTAATAACCATTTCCACAACCAATATCTAAAACATGTCTACCTTTTAATGAGGAAATATGAGGCTGTACTCGATTCCATTTCCAATCGGAGTGCCATTCTGTATTAATATCTATACCTAAAACTGAAACAGGACCTTTGCGCCAGGGCATGAGCATACGTAAATCTTGCTCCACTAAATCTAATACCTCGTCATCAATGTCACCCTTGTTACCAATTCGCACCTCTGTTTCTAAATCAATAGAAGAAGGTTTAATCTCGGGCAAGTTATCTAACATCGCCAACCATTTATCCAGCTCACCATGCCGGGGAGAATTAAACGCCCGCTCGATACTCGCCTCAAGTGTCTTTAACCATTCTCTCGCATCACTCTTTTGCAGAGCTTTATAAAGTTCACTGTAGTCAATCATTTTTATTTAATCGCAAGGTAGGAGGCAAAATTAAAGCATTGGAAGATAGGATAAGCTTGACTGAAGCCCGCTTCTTTTAAACGATGCAAATGTACGGCCTCTGTTTCAGGGAGTAATACATTTTCTAAGGCACTCCGTTTTTGTGCAATTTCAAGATCACTATAGCCGTTTGATTTTTTAAACTCATGATGTAAATCAATCTGTAGTTCACTTTCAAGCTTATCTGAAAAAGTTATTTTTTCAGACAAAATAAAACAGCCCCCTTCATTTAAACCATTATATATTTTTCCAATAATTTCTCTTCGTTCAGGCAAAGGAATAAATTGTAAGGTAAAATTCATTACCACAACTGAAGCATTATTAATAGTAACATCGTGAATATCCGCACAAAGTGTTTGTACCGGCGTTTGACTGTTGTCGCGCTGTAATATTTTATCTAAACGCTCAATCATTGCTTCAGCATTATCAACCGAAATAATTTCGCAGTCTTCCACCGTCAATCGATGCCGCATAGATAAACTCGCGGCTCCCAAAGAACAGCCTAAGTCATAAAGTTGGGTTTGAGGTTTTGCGTAGTGTTCAGCAATAATACCGATAAGGTTAATAATGGTTCCATAACCTGGCACAGAACGATTAATCATGTCGGGAAAAACATCCACCACATTTTCGTCAAAAACAAAATCGACAATTTCAGAGAGTGGCGAGGCAAATATATTGTCTTGCGGTGATTTTTTATTCATCTTTCGAGGTTCCTTTTTCCTACGCTTATCTTAACAGATAAGCGTAAAGAAAAAGGAAGAGAAAATGGCGTAAATTTTAAACTTTAAATTGTGCCATCGCTTGCTGCAAGCTCGCTGCAAGTTGGTTTAAGTTATCACTTTCTTGTGAAGCTTCACCCGCATTGCTCACCGACTCATTTGAAGCCTGGTTAATTTGGTTTAAGCTCACATCAATTTCATGAGCCACGGAGGTCTGCTGCTCTGCCGCATTTGAAATTTCTAAATTCATTTGGTTAATGGTATTCACCGCAGATGTTATTTTTTCTAATGCTTCCCCGGTTTCACTCGCATGCTCAACACTTTCCTTCGCTTGCGAATGGCTTGCATCCATCACATGAACAGCATCATTAGCACCTGCCTGTAAACGTTCAATCATTTTTTGAATTTCTTCGGTAGATTGTTGAGTTCGACTCGCCAGCGTTCTTACTTCATCGGCGACAACCGCAAAACCACGCCCCTGTTCACCTGCGCGAGCCGCTTCAATAGCGGCGTTCAATGCCAATAAGTTTGTTTGTTCTGCAATGCCACGAATAACATCTAATACGGAACCTATTTCTTCACTGTCGGTTTGTAATGTTCGAATAACATCATTTGCTCTATCAACTTCATGAGCTAATGAATTAATACTACTCACTGTTTTTTCAACCACTCTCTTTCCTGAGTTTACATCTTTATTTGCCTGTTGGGCCGACTCTGCCGCCAGGCGCGCATTCGCGGCAACCTCTGTAACAGTCGAACTCATTTCTGTCATGGCTGTTGCAACTTGTTCAATTTGGCCTTGTTGCTGTAATGCACTTGTATTACTTGATGATGAAAGGGTATTCAAATGTGAAGCCACATTAACAAGATTTGAGGAGTCATCAACAACTTGCCGCATAATCGTTTGCAGCTTTTCTATAAAAGTATTAAATATCCTGCCTAAAATATCGATACCATCTGCGCCCTTCACTTCAATCCGTCGTTGCAAGTCACCATCCCCTGTCGCAACACTGTCAAACATTTTAGCCAGATCAGCCAGGCGGCGGCGAATCATATAAAGGAAAAGAAAATAGACAATAACAACAACTCCCACAGAAGCCATAAGCATGAGGCCGATAACTTTCAGGGAAATAACATCAAAAGCACTATCCATTTTTTTCAAGATCTCAGCCTTTACAGCAGGCTGCCTAATATCGGTTATCATTTCCTCATAAAGACGCTCTTTTGTACCGTGGCTTTGAGTTAGAATAACAGCAGCACAAACTAAAAAAATAAAGGTTAAAATCGCGCTCAAAGAAATGGCAAATTTTGTTGCCAAGCGCAACTTCGAAAATAAACTGAACATAAAAAAACTCCGCATAAAATAGCTCTCAACATTAGACATATCGGACAAATTTAAAACAACTAAATACCAAAACGCCTTTTTAGGTTTTTTTTTATCTGATATAGTTCGTTCTCCCTACTTTTTAGCCAACTATTAAAGGCCTTTCCATGCAAATCAGCAAAAACAGCGTCGTTACACTTAATTACACCCTTAAAAATGATCAAGGCGAAACACTTGATGAATCTCACGATGACAGTTTTCTTTATTTACACGGTTCAGGCGGTATTATTCCCGGCCTCGAAGGTCAATTAGAAGGCAAGGCCGTTGGTGAAGAGTTTAGTGCCCACATTCAACCCGCCGAAGGGTATGGCGAACGCGATGATTCTATGGTTCAGGTTGTGCCACGTGATATGTTCGACAAGGAACACCCTATCGAAGAAGGCATACAGTTTCACGCTGAGAGCCCGGAAGGGGATATGCTCACCGTAACCGTTACAAAGATTGAGGGTGATGATATTACTGTTGATGGCAATCACCCACTTGCCGGTGTCGCCTTAAATTTTGATATTAAAATTGCCGCAATTCGTGAAGCTTCAGCTGAAGAAATTGAGCACGGCCATGCGCATGGCCCAGATGGCCACCATCACCACCATTAATTAAAAAAGGGAGCATCAGCTCCCTTTTTTATTACATAAAATAAGGTTGTCCACCTATACCATTATCCTTGGCATAACTAATCAAATCTTCAAAATCAAACAGGCTCAAACCGAGTTCTTCCAACACAGCATCTTCAACCAGCTCCCACTCAACATCATGATCATTGTTGCCAATTATCCGGGACAAACTTGCCAAATGCTCACTGACTTTTAACACCGCTAAGTATGACTTTTCTTCCGGAGAGGTTTTCTCGTAATTTAAAAAAATCTCCTTTACGTTATGATGTTCAGAAATAACCTTACATAGCAATAAGGGCAGCTTCCACGATTTCGCGGCATAAAAACTCAAAACAGCATGGTTCGTCTTACAATGCTTATTTTCAGTATCAACAATTCTGGCTTCCTTGAGCTTATATGACTCAACCAATACTCCAGGATAATCACTACTTCGTTGCATTAAAAGAGGAATGCCCGCGTTGTGAAATAAACCCAGCATATATGCCATATCGGGATCGCCAATACCATAACGCGTTGAAACCATATGACAAGCACGCGCAACGTCCGTTGCCGAATCCCAAAAATTACTCATTGCTTTTTTTACTTCATCAGAAACACTATCGTCGTTAGCCATACTGTCACGTAAATAAAGCGTGTTCACTATGTTAGCAATCGTAGTCATCCCCAACATCATAACGGCTTTGGAAATCGAGGAGATATCCCTGCTGCCATAAAAAGGGGAATTTAAGGTTTTCAACACTCCCCCTGCTAATCCAGGATCCTTACTTATCATCGATGCCATTTCGTTCAAATCAGGATCTGGCATTGCCATTTCCATTTGTAAATCGGCAATAATTTGTGGTGGAGACGGTATAACAATTCCCTTTAAAACCGTTTCAATATTTTCTTGAGTTACAGCGGTTTCTGCGTTCATAATTTTGTAATCACTCTGCCCAATTAGTTCGAAGAAGTATTCGAATTTAGTATCGACAAAAACGACAATTCCTTAAGTAAAAAATTAAATTTATTTTTATTTATTAGTACTTGAAAAAACATATAACTATTAATATGTTATGAGAACAATATAATGATATTTAATAGATATATTGCGTAACTGAGGTAAAATTTGAAAGATTCTTTTAACTCCTCTACGATATGACTTTCCGTACCATTAAAGCAGCCAAATTATGACCGTAAAACTTAGTAAAAAAGAAGCCGAACTCTTTTATGTCGAAGACTCAAAAATTCATGGCAAAGGCCTATTTGCCCGTTGTGACATAAAAAAAGGCACCTATCTTGGCGAATATTTAGGGCCTGAAACGACCGAAAATGGTATGCACGTTTTATGGACTGAAGATGAAGATGGCGAATGGATCGGGCGAGACGGTAAGAATGCCCTACGCTATTTAAATCACAACACGATCCCCTGTGCTGAATTTGACGATTACGAATTATTCGCCGTCAAAAATATTAAGCTCGATGAAGAAATTACCATTGATTATGGAGAAGAGCCTTAAGCTAACTTTTATTTTAACCGGAGTACATATCCAAAACTAAAATGACTCCGGTTTCTTGCACGTTTCCTCTATAATCCCCGCCCATGACCGACCCCAGTAAACAGCTAAAACCTTTAATCGAACAGTGCATGCTGTCTGACCGCTTTCGCTTTAATAAAAGACTCAAAGAACTTTCTAAAACGAAAAATAACGATAAACAAAAAAAATTAGAGCAAGACATTAACCGCTCTATGCTGCTTGCTGAGGCCCGCCACAACAGTAAACCGACACCGACATTTCCACCCAACTTGCCCATTAATACAAGGCAAGATGAAATCAGTAAAGCAATTGAAGAAAATCAGGTCATTATTCTTTGTGGTGAAACCGGCTCGGGTAAAACAACCCAGCTGCCCAAGTTGTGTTTAAAAATAGGCAGAGGCACATTCGGCACTATTGGTCACACCCAACCAAGGCGTATTGCAGCACGCAGTGTTGCGGCGCGTATCGCTGAAGAACTCAATACCGAGCTGGGCACAAGCGTGGGTTTTAAAATACGTTTTTCCGATAAATCTGATAAACATTCACACATCAAAGTGATGACCGATGGCATTCTGCTAGCCGAAATACAAAACGATCCTTTTTTACAAAGTTACGACACACTAATTATTGATGAAGCTCATGAACGCAGTCTGAATATCGATTTTCTTTTAGGTTATTTAAAACAACTTCTCCCCAAGCGCCCAGACTTAAAAGTTATTATTACCTCGGCAACCATTGATCCCGAGCGCTTTGCTAAACACTTTGCTAATGCACCGATTATTGAAGTTTCAGGAAGAACCTATCCGGTTGAAGTCCGTTATCGCCCACTCAGTTCTGATGAAGACAACTCAAAAGCCGATCAACAACAAGCCATTTTAAATGCAGTCGATGAACTCAGTCATGAGGGCAACGGTGATATATTAATTTTCCTCAGTGGAGAGCGACAAATTCGGGAAGCCTCGGACTTTTTACGCAAGCAGTTAGACAATAAAACTGAAGTCATCCCCCTGTTCTCGCGTTTAAGCAATGCCGAACAACAAAAGGTGTTTAAATCCAGTCCACATCGTCGCATTATTTTAGCGACCAATGTAGCAGAAACTTCGCTCACGATTCCCGGTATTCAATATGTTATCGACACGGGATTAGCTCGCATTAGTCGTTATAGTTATCGCACCAAGGTACAACGCTTACCCATTGAAAAGGTTTCGCAAGCGAGTGCCAATCAACGTAAAGGACGTTGTGGTCGAACCAGTGATGGTATTTGTATTCGTTTATACGAAGAAGATGATTTTAATAACCGCCCTGTTTTTACCGATGCCGAAATTCTACGTACCAATCTGGCCAGTGTTATATTGCAAATGCATAACATCCGTTTAGGTCATATTGATAAGTTTCCGTTTATCGACAAACCCGACTCGCGTTTAATAAAAGACGGTTACCAGTTGCTTGATGAACTGCAAGCAATGAACAAACAAAAAATCACACCCATTGGCAAGATACTCTCACGCTTCCCCATTGAACCACGTTACGCGCGTATGCTCATTGCGGCGCGAGATAATTCGTGTGTGAGTGAAATTCTTATTATTGTGAGCGCATTGAGTGTGCAAGACCCACGTGAACGTCCGCTGGATAAACAGCAAGCAGCCGACCAGGCACATTCACAATTTAAAGATGATAAATCAGACTTTGTTGCCTTTATTAATTTATGGAACTTCTTCCAGGAACAACGAGAAACCTTATCACAAAACAAACTACGCAAGCTGTGTAAAAAAAGTTTCTTATCCTATAACCGCATGATGGAATGGCGCGACATTCACAGCCAACTGCTCAAACAGTGCAAAGACATTAATTATAAAATTAATACCACGGTTGCAGGTTATGATGCGATTCATCAATCAATATTAAGCGGCTTATTAAGCCATGCTGGTTTTAAAAATGATGAAGGTGAATACCAGGGTGCGCGCAATAGTCAATTTTCTATTTTCCCCGGATCAAGTTTAAGAAAGAAAAAACCGCAATGGATCATGGCGGCAGAAATGTTAGAAACACAAAAACATTATGCGTTAATCGTTGCGCAAATTGATCCACAGTGGTTAGAAAAACAAGCACAACACTTAATTAAAAAGTCTTACTTTGAAGCGCATTGGGAAAAGAAACCTGCGCAAATTGCAGCTTATGAAAAGTCGACCTTATTTGGCTTAGTGATTAATCCACGTAAACGCATCAACTACGGCCCAATCGACCCCGATTTTTCACGCGAACTTTTTATCCGTGGCGCTTTTGTCAATCGCGAATACTCAAACCACGCGAAATTTTTTCAGCATAACGAAAACCTTTTTTCAGAAATAGAAAAGCTCGAACACCAATCACGCCGTCAGGATGTATTGGTTGAAGATGAAGTGGTTTACCAGTTTTATGATGAGCGTATCCCAAAAGGTATCTATAGCAGCAAAACATTTGACACCTGGCGCAAACAAGCCGAAAAAGAAAATGCCAATTTATTATTTCTCAGCCGCGACTACCTTATGCAACACAGCGCGGGTGAAATAACCGAAGAACAATACCCCAAACAATTAATGGTGAACAACACCCCTTTACCGCTTTCATATCACTTTGATCCAAGCAGTGATGATGATGGCGTGACACTGGCCGTACCGTTGACGTTGTTAAATACCTTGCACCCTATTCAGTTTGAATGGTTAATTCCTGCATTGTTGCGCGAAAAGATTATTCAACTCATTAAAACATTACCAAAAACAATCAGAACAAATTTTGTACCTGTACCGCAATATGCCGACGCCTGTCTTGATGCCATTAATGATAAATCTCATTCTCTATTGCAAACGATCAGTCATCATCTCACACGCATGTCCGGCATTGTTATTCCCGATGATGCATGGCAAGAAGAAAGTCTCGATCCACATTTTTTTATGAACTTTGATGTCCGAGATCAAAATAATAAAACAATCACATCAGGACGCGACTTAAGGTTGCTGCAACAACACCTCAGCCAACAAGTTACACAACAATTTAATAAAGAAATTAAATGGGAGATTGAACAAAAAGACTTAACCCGCTGGAGTTTTGGTGACTTACCCGAAGTCATCAATAAAACAGTGAACAAACTCAATATTCAAGGCTTCCCAGCCTTGCAAGATGAAGACGATAGTGTGTCCATTGTCATTGTCGACACACAAGAGCAAGCCAACTTAATTCATCACGATGGTTTAAAACGCTTGTACTCTTTATCGTTAAAACAACAAATTAAATACTTACAAAAAAACCTGCCCGATATTCAGAAGATGTGCATGAACTACAACGGTATCGGCAGCTGTGACGATTTAAAGCAAGGCATTATCCACGCCAGCATAGAGCAAAGTTTCTTTTCAAATAATAAACCTGTTCGAGACAAAGAGACTTTTGAAGAACGCTTGCAACAAGGCAGCGGCGAACTGGTGAATAACGCCAATGAATTATGTCGCCGTCTTGCTAACGCATTAGAGATGCATCGCGAACTCAAAAAACAAATAAAGAAAACCACAAAACCCAACTGGCTCACCAGCATTCAGGATATTCAATCACAACTTGAACATTTGATTTATGAGGATTTCATTTACTACACACCGATTGAATATCTAAATCACTACCCGCGTTACATAAAAGGCATTCAACAACGCTTAGACAAACTGCAACAAAATGCAGAGCGCGATAAACAAACGACCAACCTTATCGCACCCTATTGGGATAAAATGATTGAACACAATGATGAGCTTTATGAGCACCCTGTGTTTGCGCTTTATCGTTGGATGCTAGAAGAATTTAGAATTTCACTGTTTGCACAAAACCTTAAAACACAAATGCCAGTTTCTGAAAAACGATTAGAAAAACAATGGCAGGAAGTGAGAAAACTTTTTTAAATATCGCAGACAGGCAAAGTTCCCATGTGATTTCATGTTAGTATCTAAAGAGGCCAATATTATGGCCATTGACGAGCTAACTAATCATCATGAGAATTCAAACGTCACTATCATTTGTTCAGATTATGCTCGCCGCACGAGAAGAAGCGCGCAGGTTAAATCATTCTCATCTTGGTGTTGACCACCTTTTCATGGCACTTTGCAGACTTGGCGGCGTAACAGAACATTTGTTGCGTTATCAAGGAATTAATCCTAGAGCTCTACGCCAGACAATCGGAAACGCAACAAAACGAAGATTTTCGACATCGAAACGGTCTGGCCTTCACTACACACAAAGATTACGCAATATATTAAAGAGTCTTAATCCCGAAGCAGCTGAAGAAATGACCGCTGACATTTCTGAGATTGATCTTTTTAGAGCGATTATCCATGACGGAGAGAGTTTTCCCATCGTACTGTTGCGTGAGCAAGGTATTGAACTGGATGATGATTTTACCTCAGCAGTGGCTGTGCGGGCAGCATTGGAAGTTGAAAACATTCCATTACCCGCTGATCCTGTAAAAGATCGAGATACATATGGCGATAAAATTTCGGACATAAAGATAAAAGATCGCATACAGGCAACAGAAAATAAACAATATGAGCACGATGAACTTAAAGAATTGCTGAGGTTTGGCCGTGACCTGACCGATTTGGCAAGACAGGGAAAACTTGGCGAAATTATTGGGCGTGATGATGAGGTCTATCATCTAGAACAAGTGCTGCTAAGAGCAACAAAAAGTAACCCTGTTCTCATTGGCGAAGCCGGTGTAGGAAAAACAGCCATTATTGAAAAGCTCGCGATACTGATTGCAAATAATAAGGTTATCCGGGAGTTGCAAGGTGTCCATATAATAGAAATTAATATGGCCCTGGCGACCGCAGGCACAAAATTTCGAGGTGATCTGGAAGAGAATTTTGTAAGAATAATTAAGGCCGCGCAAAGGTCTAAAAATATAATACTGGCCATTGATGAAATACATACCATCGCAGGCAATGGTAGCGCGGAAGGCGGCATGCATATTTCAAATATTCTTAAACCCGCGCTAGGCCGTGGTGATATCCGTTTGATCGGTGCCACGACTCTGGATGAATACCGTAAATATATTGAAAGCGATACCGCGCTTGAGCGCAGATTCCAGCCAATCATTATTACCGAGCCCACTGCCGATGAAACGACTGAAATACTCACCGGCATAAAGGAACATTTTCAACATCATCACGATGTGGTTATTGATGATACTGCAATACATGCTGCGGTCGAACTCGCTGTTCGTTTTCTTCCGGACAGAAAGCTGCCCGACAAAGCCATTGATTTACTCGATGAAGCCTGCGCCTATGCGCGAATAAAAGAGCAGAATTACGGTCAAAACAACGTTCTACCAGAATTAATCACGATCAGTGCGACTGAAGTCGCAAATGTCCTAAAAGAATGGACGGGGCTTCCGGTAACTGAACTCACAGGTCAGCAGCGTGAACGGTTAAAAATGATGCCAGAAAAGCTGGCGGAAAGAGTCATAGGACAGGAACAGGCAATACAGATCCTGACGCGGAGTCTGGAAGCCGCGTTAACGGGGTTACGCTACAAAAATAGGCCAATGGCAGTCTTGATGTTTGTCGGGCCGACTGGGGTTGGAAAAACGGAACTGGCCAAGGCACTGGCTGACTACATGTTTGGTTCAGAGGATGAAATGATCCGAATAGATATGTCAGAGTATCAGGAACGACATCAGGTAGCGAAGCTTATCGGTGCGCCGCCGGGGTATATCGGCTATACCGAGGCCGGCATGTTGACCGAAAGATTGCGGAAAAAGCCCTATTCCATTGTATTGCTGGATGAAGTGGAAAAAGCACACCCAGATGTTTTCGACCTCTTTTTGCAATTATTTGACGATGGAAGATTGACCGATGCGCATGGCAAGACAGTCTATGGAACCGATGCCATATTTATCATGACATCAAATCTTGGTTCTGATCTTTATGAAGACGAGCATAGCATTGGGTTTACCTCACAAACAAAGACAGTAGAAAACAAAGAAATTTTGCGTGAGTGTAAAAAATTCTTCAAACCAGAATTTATTAATCGTATAGATGAGATTGTCTATTTCAAACCGTTATCAAAAGAGACTCTGGAAAAAATTATTATGCAGATGACAGATTCACTTAATGAGGAGTTGTCAAAAAAAAGCATCCAAATATCCTTGTCACCAGAACTTATAGCCTACACCGTAGAAAAAGGATTTCAGCCCATGTATGGTGCCAGACCATTGCGCCGCACCTTTGAACATTTACTGGTACAACCGCTGGCACACAAGCTAGTTAACGGGGATTTTAGTTTGGGAGGCCAACTTAAGGCATCCATAGTAGGTGACGATGTTCTTATAAACGAGTTGAAGAATGAATAGCTATTGCCTTATTTATTTTTTACACAAAATTAATTTGATGAACGGTGGCATAAAGTCAAACGCAGTCTAGAATAGTCTATCTGTAAAAATATCGTTTTACATTGTCACAGACCACAAACATTAAAAGTATTTGAATAAATTATAAGATGAAAGTATTTTACTGCAGTATTGCCTGGTTTTTTATTTTGTTGGCAATCATTGGCGCTCTGCTACCTGTTATGCCGACAACACCCTTTCTTATATTAGCATTATGGGCATTTTCCAACTGTTCACAAAAATTTCATGACTTATTATATAACCACAAGATATTTGGCCCAACGATACAACGCTGGCACAAACATCATGTCATTTCGGTGTATGCAAAAACACTCTCCGTTTCGATGATGAGCGTAAGTCTAATAACGGTTCTTTTTTATACCGACTATCACTACATCTTTAAAATAATCACATTTATTGCTATGGCCTATGGTGCTTACTTTGTTTTAAGCAAGCCCTCTAAACCGCCCGAAGAATAACAATAGGAAATTAAAATCTGCTCACTTAAAACTTCAATCAGGCTTAGGTAACACAATGCTTCTCTCTGCAGGTTTAACTCTACCGCCATCAATCGCATCGGCCATGTGTTTTATTACCGGGCTTACGACATCATCTTTATCTTTTAAAAAATAAGTATGCCCTTTCGGATCAAATCGATTATTAAAATCATCACAATCAACTTCGTAGACACATTTCGGTAGTTTCTCAAGACTTTCTGGACCGGTCATTCCCATTCTACGGGAGAGCGTTTTATTTTTTATGTTTGCGACCTTAGAGGCAGGCATGGCGAAATCATCATTGGCGTAATAAACAACAAGGTTACGACAAGAATCGACGATATAACGACCGGGTTCATCTTGCTCAAGCGTTTCATTTTTAACATCTGCCGCAACCATAAATACATTTCTAAACAACTGAGGCATGTTGCCCGCAGAATAGTTTTCAGCCCAATAAGATAATGACTTTTCTAAAACCCGGTTACCCATTGAATGCGCCAATACATTAATGCGCCTTAAACAAACAATATCTTGCTGTTGTTTTTGCTTGCGCCACGAATCAAACTTGCCCAACAAGCGGGATATTGCAGGCCCACTGGCATCGGCTGCATCCTGATCATCCCAATAATCATCTAAAAAGGCGATTGGCGCATCATCATCACAAGGCCAGATAATAGGAACAACATGAACGAGCTCATCGGATATCTTATTAAACAAGGTCTGTAATGTTTCAGCATTTTCGAAAACATCAGGCTCCATGTTGTTATTAAAGCCATGAATATAAAACAGTAATTGAACTTTCTGAGAAGGAATATCTTTAAGCTTTTGGAAAAATTGTTGACTGCCTATTTCATTATAATCATCAACCGACTCGCGTTCACAAAAGTACAAGAATTGTGAAACGGCAGTATTATCATAATCAAAACTAATTTTACGACCGAGCTCTGATCTTGCTGATTGTTCGGGTGTTCTATTTGTTATGAATAACATTATCACTCTCCTTTCCGTGGTTGATTGTTGATAACGGATAATCATACTTGATAGAATCAGTTATCTCGAATATTAGAAATAATTGGTCTCTGACACCTGTTTGTTTGTAAAGTAAGCCTTCATTTAGAACTTACTTATATTTCTTAGGGAGTTTAATGGGGGTGAGTGATTATTTCTTTTTGAACAACTTCAAACTTGATTACACTCCCTGTATTTAAGTCCCTACTTTTATAGCGCTAACAACAAGATAAAGCAAATTATATTAAAGCTTGTTGTTCTGAGGTTCGATACACTACTTATAATTACGGCATATTTGACTATTTTGCAGGAGCAACCATGAAAGCATCTGACCTATTTATTAAAGCACTGGAAGCTGAGGGCGTGGAGTATATCTTCGGTATTCCCGGTGAAGAAAACCTCGACATGCTGGACTCCTTACGGAACTCAAAAATCAAACTTATTCTTACCCGACATGAACAAGCAGCGGGGTTTATGGCGGCGACCTATGGTCGATTAACCGGCAAAGCCGGTGTTTGTCTTTCGACGCTTGGCCCCGGTGCAACCAACTTTGTGACCGCAGCGGCTTATGCGCAACTCGGTGGTATGCCGATGTTGATGATTACCGGGCAAAAACCGATTAAGTCGAGTAAGCAAGGTCAATTTCAAATTGTTGATATTGTCGACATGATGCAACCACTCACTAAGTACACACACCAAATTTCCAGCGGAGACAATATTCCCTCTCGTGTGCGTGAAGCATTCCGTTTGGCAGAAAGCGAACGCCCCGGTGCTGTGCATTTAGAGCTGCCCGAAGACATTGCTGATGAACAAACGGACTCGCAAGTGATTGTGCAACACAAAACGCGTCGTCCTACGGCAGATGAAAAGGCTGTGCTTAAAGCGATTGAAATGATTCATGCAGCAAAGAATCCATTGATTCTTTTAGGTGCGGGCGCTAACCGTAAACAGTCTAGCCGTATGTTGGTCGATTTTATTGATAAGTCGGGTATTCCTTTTTTCAGCACACAAATGGGTAAAGGTGTGGTTGATGGTCGTCATCCTTTGTTCCTGGGTAACGCCGCATTATCAGCAAATGATTTTATTCATCGCGCGGCAGAACATGCCGACTTAATTATTAACGTGGGTCATGATGTTATTGAAAAACCGCCGTTCTTTATGGAACACGGTGGCGTTAAAGTGATTCATGTTAACTATATGTCGGCTTCGGTTGACCCGGTTTATTTCCCTCAACTTGAAGTCGTGGGTGATATTGCTAACAGTGTTTATCAGCTCAAAGAAAAAATTGTTCCGCAAAAACATTGGGACTTTAGTTACTTTAAAGAAGTGCGCAAACACGTTGAAGCCAGCGTTAAAGAAGGCCAGGACGATGATCGCTTCCCCATGTATCCACAACGTTTAGTTCGTGATGTTCGGGATGCTATGCCAGAAGATGGCATGATTGCTTTGGATAATGGTGTTTATAAAATTTGGTTCGCGCGTAACTATAAGTCGTATAAACCCAATACCGTTTTACTCGATAATGCTCTGGCAACTATGGGCGCGGGTTTACCTTCTGCGATGGCCGCTAAAATGGTACACCCCGATCGTAAAGTCATGGCCATTTGTGGTGACGGTGGTTTCATGATGAATTCACAGGAACTGGAAACGGCAGTACGTTTAAAGCTCGACATAGTTGTACTCATTTTAAATGACAATGCCTATGGCATGATCAAATGGAAACAAACCAATATGGGCTTTGAAAACTTTGGTCTTGATTTAGGTAACCCTGATTTTGTGAAGTATGCTGAGAGTTATGGTGCTTATGGTCATCGTATTGAATCCAGTGATGCACTGATTCCACTTATTTATGATTGTTATGAGAAAAAAGGTGTGCATCTTATTGAAGTTCCGGTCGATTATTCTGAAAACGATCGTATACTGAACAATGAAATTAAAGAAAAAAGTAAACTTATTTAATTAAAAGGACTTACTTCGATGCAACACCTTAAACTCATGGTTCCCAATGCGAAAGCGAGTGGTGAAACACTCACTATTGTCGCCCCGTTTGATCTTTCTGATATTGCGACTGCGGACATTGCCAATGAGGAGATTGTTGAGCAATCTTTAGCAACTGCGCATGCACTTTACCGTAACCGTAAGGGATGGATAGCAACACATGAGCGTTTAGCGATTTTAGAGCGCACAGCTAATATTATGAGTGAGCGTGTTGAAGAACTCACACTGGAAGCAGCACGTGAGGGTGGTAAACCTTATCTTGATTCAAAAGTTGAAGTGGTACGTGCGATAGACGGTATTAAACTTTGCATCGAAACCATGCGCACCGAAGGTGGTGAAGTGATTCCCATGGGAATCAATCCTGCTTCCAACGGTAAAATGGCTTTCACTCAAAATGAACCCATCGGTGTTGTTGTTGCGGTAAGTGCATTTAACCACCCGCTTAATTTAATTATTCACCAGGTTGCACCTGCAATTGCCACAGGCTGCCCTGTGATTGTTAAGCCTTCTGGTGATACACCCATCTCTTGTTATCGCTTTGTTGAAATTGTGCGCGAAGCCGGTTTGCCAGAAGAATGGTGCCAAATGTTGGTTATTGCAGATAATAACATTGCAACAAAGTTAGTCACGGATTCGCGCGTGGCCTTCTTTTCATTTATTGGCAGTGCCGCCGTTGGCTGGATGTTGCGCTCTAAACTTTCTGCCGGAACACGTTGTGCCTTAGAGCACGGTGGTGTGGCGCCAGTGATTGTTAGCAAAGATGCTGATCTCGATAAAGCCTTACCGAAATTAGTTAAAGGAGGCTTTTATCATGCAGGCCAGGTTTGTGTTTCTGTGCAGCGTATTTTTGTGCATGAAAGTATTGCCAAACAACTTGCTAAAAAGATAGCGGACGAAGCCAAGAAATTAACCATCGGGGATCCCACAAAAGAAGATACCGATATTGGCCCATTGATCAGACCCAATGAAGTAGCGCGTGTCACTGAATGGGTGGACGAAGCCATTAAAGATGGCACCGAAGTTTTATCCGGTGGTAAAGCTATTTCAGATACCTGCTATTCCTGCACGGTTTTATATAACCCGCCAGAGTCGAGCACAGTGAGTCAAAAAGAAGTCTTTGGCCCTGTAGTTTGTGTTTATCCTTATTCAGATATTGATGAAGCCATTCAACGTGCGAACCAACTGCCCTTCTCTTTCCAGGCGGCGGTTTTCACAAAAGATATCGAAACCGCAACGCATGCGTATAAAAATTTAGACGCTTCTGCTGTGATGGTGAATGATCACACTGCGTTCCGGGTTGATTGGATGCCTTTTGCAGGCTTGCGTGAATCGGGCTTAGGCGTAGGCGGTATTCCGCACACCATTCAGGACATGCAAATTAATAAAATGCTGGTGCTTGAGTCTTAAAATATGAAACTGTTTTGCCAGCCTATCGGGTAAAACAGGCAGCTCCTTGTTACGTCTCGCTTTTATTTATCAGACCAAACAGCAAACTCATTATTACTCGGTTCAGTAAAATGAAAACGGTGCCCACCCGGAAATGAAAAAATGGGATGAGTGATCACTCCGCCAGCCTTCTCTATTTTTTCTTGTGTTTGCTCTAAATTATGACTATAAAAAACTAATAGCGCACTTCCAGTTTGAGCTGATGCATGTAGATCTGCTTGATAAAAGCCACCATCAAGTCCTTCATCAGAAAAAGCCGTATATTCAGGGCCGTAGTCGACAAACGACCAATTAAATGCTTTTACAAAAAATTTCTTTGTCGTTTCGATATCTTTTGCTGGATACTCAACATAATTTATTTTCTCGTGGATATTCAAAGTTACCTCCTAAAAAAATATTTCGTAGGTGAATAAAAAATACATACGTATATTTTTTCAATTATGTTTTTTTACCCGGTGATAGTTCTACGACATTAAGCTTTGTTTTATTATTGATTTTATTTAAAGCTGTTTGCCTTTCTGATTCATTTAAAACGTCATTCTCAAATAAAAAGTCAACATGTTTCCCTAGAATTTCTGATAGCCTTTCATTTGAAATCTCACCGTTATAGCGAATTCTTTCAATTTGTGTTTTAAGGTTATCGCAAAATACCTCAACCTCATTAGCACTCGGTTTATTTCCATACAGCGAAAAAAGTCTTCTACCATCATGCGAGTTAAAACAAACGATATTTAATCGAGAGCGTATTGCTTTTATCCCGGCAACCAGGAACCCTATAAAAAATATTGCTGACATAAATAGAAAACCCGCATCATTGGGAGGTGTTAAATATGTTGTACCGTACCAGTATAGAGAAACCGCTAATGCTAAAAAAATAATTGAGGTGATTGCCGCTGCCATTGAAAATTGTTTATAACTTTCACACAGTGGATCGATGTGGTCCAGTAAATATTTACTGGTATTTTTATTGAATAATTTTTCATTGGTGAAAATTAATTCGTCATTTTCAGTAATATGAACAGAAAACTTTCCGCCAAAGATGCCAACTTTTTGAATTATTTCCATTTTCAGTCCTTTTTTATAATTACTGAAATAACAAGCTTAATCTAACTTTTTACACAATACATGTACATACCTCGCTAAAGAACAATAAGGTTCTTTACGGGAATATTCTTTTTCTAATTCATATAACTGCTCTTCATTAATGCTTTTTCTTCTGTCCCGACTTAAGCCATCATAAAAAACTCGCACACCACTTTTATTTAAAATAGTTAAATCAGCATTCTCTAACCATTGTTGCACTTCAAGAGGATCTTGCGGGTTAGTCGGCGTTAAGGTTTTGCCTTCTCCAGATAGAGTATTATTTATTACATAATCAAAGTTTCCTCGGGTAAGGTTTTGATAAACCAACCCTGTACGACTATAAAACATTAATGATAAATAACCATTAGGTCGTATTAATGACAAAAGTTGTTTTAACGTCTTTTCGGGTTCAACCAACCACTCTAATACCGCATGAAAGAGGACAACGTCGTATTGTTGCTCACTTTGATCGATTAGCTCTTGCACAGAACAATGTATGAACGTAGCTTCTTTCTCAAGCCCCTGCTTAGCAAAACATTCCTTTGCATCATCCAGCATATTTCCAGATACATCACATAGGGTCAGTTGGTGATTTTTTTGTGCCAGTTGAAGCGCAAGATTTCCCTGACCTGCACCAGCATCAAGAATGGATAAACCGCCCTTTTCGATATTGGGTATAGATTCAATAAAATCTCGCCATAATATTTTTAGTCGAATTTGTCCTTTTGGCGTATCGTAAATATTCTTACGAAAACGAGAGGAAAGTGTATCGAAATTTTGGTCTTCTGATATGGCCATATTTAGTTCATGTTTTAATAAGACAGCTCATAGTATACGGTGAAATAATCGATATAATAAGCAAATGAGCATTAATACCAGACTAAAAAAGCACCAGACACAATTGAGAAAATGCACGCAATGTCCTGATATGCAGGGCCCAGCTGTTGCAGGGAACCCCGTTCTTTCACCAGTAATGTTGATTGGTCAAGCGCCAGGTGACAAAGAGATTATTATTCCTAAACCGTTTGCATGGACGGCAGGAAAAACCTTATTCAAATGGTTTAATCAAATCGGTCTGAATGAAGAAGAGTTTCGTAACCTGGTTTATATGTCGGCCGTTTGCCGCTGTTTTCCGGGTAAAAAACCCAAGGGCGGTGATCGCGTGCCCAACAAAACTGAAATTAAAACCTGCTCTCAATGGCTGAATACTGAAATTGATATTCTTCAGCCACAATTAGTCATACCCGTTGGCAAGCTCGCAATTAGCCAGTACCTTAAAGTGAAAAAACTCACCGAGGTGATCGGGCAAGTTCAAAAGGTTGAATTAAATGGGCATACCGTTGATATGATCCCCTTACCTCATCCTTCAGGTGCTTCAACATGGCACATAACTGAACCGGGAAAAAGTTTACTACAAGAGGCTTTAAAACAAATTAAGCAACACAGCGTTTGGAAAAAACTTATTCGCCAAAAAGCTTGATCCATTACACTGCTGACGTTGTCAACATAATATAAGCACCCAATATCACTAAAAACAAAGCAACGAACCTATTTAAAACACCAAGGTATTTTTCTTTCACAACCAATTGCTTTGTTTTACTTCCCATATAGGCATAACATAGTTTCGCGCTAACTAAGGCGATTAAGGTTACAAAAACAATCATCACGGTATCAAAAAAAGTAACTTTACTTAGATCAAACAATGCTGAAAAAAACCCAATATAAAACAGTATTGCTTTTTGATTATCTAAGGTTATAAGTAAACCGGTTAATAAACTCGAATACAATGTCGACCTTTCTAGTTTTTTTGCTTTAACCTGATTTACAGCAGTTTGCCATTGCATGGCACCTAAATAGATTAAATACGCTGCACCAACAAACTTAATCAATGACAACACGCTATTTATATTTCTTGCTAAGAGGGTAATGCCATAAATAGCAATTAATATAAATACAATATCGCCGAGCGCAATGCCTATAGCTGTTGTAAAACCATAAATAAAACCCGATATCGATGCACGAGACAATACTGCCAGCGAACTTATGCTGGGTATTAGCCCACCTAGAAAAAAAAGCTCGCTAAAACTAAAAGACTATGAAGTGTCATTCTATATCCAGATTAAACAACATTATTTACGGGTGCATTGAATAATTATTTAAACCTGTTGTTCTTTCAATATTGAACATTAAGTTCATATTTTCAACTCCAACCTGAGCGCCACCTTTCCCCAGGCTGTCTAGAACACTGAACACCACAATTCGATTTCTTTTTTCATCTATATCTAAACCAATGTAACAATTATTTGTTCCATTTACTGTGCTTACCCATGGATATGGTTTGTATTGCCATTCAGTATTTGGATCTTTTTCTAAATCATAAATTTTTACAAAAGGATGTTGTTGATAAAAATCATGATACAACTCAAGAACTTGTTTTCTTGAAACATCTTTTACATTAAAGGCATGGCAAACATTTAATATTCCGCGTGTTATAGGCACATATGTAGGCGTAAAGTGTACTTGAACCGCATCACTCACTAAATTTGATAGTTCTTGTTCCATCTCATAAGTATGACGATGATCAACTACATTATAAGAAACTAAATTATTACCAATCTCTGGGTGATGTGCAGCACGTGATAAGCCAGCACCCATACCCGCGGTTCCCGACAATCCATTAACGACAATTGATTTTTTATCTACAAGCTCATTCTTTATCAACGGTGATAAGCCAAGAATAGAAGAGGATGCAAAACAACCTGGATTTGCGATTATTCTCGCTTGCTTTATATCTTCAAGATGTAATTCAGAAATTCCATACACCGCTTCATCAGCAAGCGACCAATTGGAGTGTTCCAGCTGATATACATCTTCCCAAATCGCTTTAGAATTTAATCTATACGCAGCACCAAGATCAATCACACGACAACCTAAGTCTAATAAACGTGAAGCCGCGACCAAAGAGGCTGAAGTAGGCAAAGCCATAAAAGCGATATCACAACGAGAAATATCATCAGGATGAATTAACTTTAATTTCACCCCGTATAAATTAGGGTGAAAGTCTTCAATTGATCCACCTTGCCGACTCGTTGTCCATGCAATATCAACATTAAGGTGGTTGAGTAATACACGCAGGACTTCTCCCCCCATGTATCCCGTGGCGCCTAATATACCTACTGTTATTTTGTTACTCATTTTAACTTGCTCGGTTGTACTGAATATTATTTGATTCAGATAGAATTTTTTCTTTAAAATAATCTTGTAACGTTTTATACATTTCACCAGGACAGAAAGATAACGATCGACCATCTATTTCTGATACCGGTAATAACTCCATTGCTGTTCCTGTTAAAAAGCATTCGTCTGCCGTATAAAGGTCATATGGCGATAAAGTTTTTTCTTCACAGTGATAGCCTTGCTCATCGGCTATTTCAAAAATAATACCTCGTGTAATTCCATCCAAGGCACCATCAGATATAGGCGGCGTGATAATTTTATTATTTTTTATGATAAAAATATTATCTGTTGAACCTTCCGTTACATTTCCCTGAGCATTTAACAAAATAGCTTCATCCGCTTGTGCCTGAGTAGCTTCCATGCGAGCAAGAATATGATTTAAATAATTAAGCGATTTTATACGCGGATCTAATCCATCAGCAGCAAGACGGCGTGTTGAAGCTATGATTAATTTTGCCCCTCTTTCGAGCACCTGTTTGTCTACAAAACTCGACTTATCGGCAATAATAAATGAGCTACTTTTTTGACATGAAGCGGGATTGATGCCTAAAGAACCTTTACCCCTTGTGATAACCAGGCGTACATAACCATTATCCAATTCAAATTCCTGGATCACATTATTAATAGCCATTACGAATTCATTCTTAGTATATGGAAGCGTTAAGGCTATCGCTTTTGCAGAATCGACTAAGCGATCAAGGTGATTATCGAGTCTAAAGGCCTGATTATTGTAAAAACGAATGCCTTCAAACACGCCGTCTCCATACAATAATCCATGATCAAAAATTGAGATCTTCGCTTCACTCTCTGCAACTAATTTTCCATCTATCCAACATACTGACATTTTCTAATCCTCTCCTTATTGATGCGGCCACAATAACGAAAAACTGGAATACATAACAGATACAGACTATGATTAAAATAACCAGTACAGATGGAATTGAGATGAAAGACCTAAGTGAACATTACCTATATGAACAAGTGGCCAATGATATGGCGGCTGCAATTCATAAAGGTGAATACAGCGTTGATGAGCGCCTACCTTCTTTACGCTATATCAGTGAGCAATATGACGTCAGCATGGCCACTGCAATTCAGGCCTATCAACGCCTGGAAGTAGACGGCCTAATCTTTTCTAAACCAAAGTCGGGTTACTATGTGTGTTTTCAGGCAGAAAACCCGCTCAAACAACCGATTGTTTCAAAACCAAAGTCTTCACCAACGGATGTTAGTGTTGGTCATCTTGCCATGTCGCTCATTAATGAATCTCGCCAAGCAGGCTTAATCAAGTTAGGCGCAGCTGTCCCGGAAGCGGATTTGTTGCCCCTCTCTACTTTAGCGAGAACCACGGCAGGGATTGCAAGACGAAAACCGCATGCCCCTGCGATTTACGAAGATGCACAAGGAAATATTGAATTACGAAAACAAATTGTTCACCTTATGCGGGAAGCCGGTGTTCGCTGTAAATCAGATGACATCATCATAACCAATGGTTGCCTTGAGGCTTTAGGCTTAGCATTACGTGTTGTAGCAAAAAGTGGCGATACCATTGCTATAGAGTCCCCCACCTATTTTGGCATTTTACAAGTTATTGAATCTCTTGGAATGAAAGCACTTGAGATAGCGACACATGCGAACAGCGGTATTGAACTGGACACATTGGATAAAGAATTAAAAAAACGCAAAGTATCTGCTTGCATACTCATGCCAACATTTAATAATCCTTTGGGCTCAAGCATGCCTGAAGAAAACAAAAAAAGACTAATTACAATACTCGATAAGCATAAAGTGACCTTAATCGAAGATGATGTTTATGGTTCATTAAGCTATCAACCTCGCAGACCCAAAGCCGCTAAAAGTTATGATGATAAAAAGAATGTCATATATTGTTCTTCTTTTTCAAAAATAGTCGCTCCAGGATTACGAATTGGTTGGATGCTGGCAGGAAAATATCAGAAACAAGCGCTATATCAGAAATTTCTCGATAATATTAGTACTTCAATTCACCCGCAACTCACCATGGCTGAGTTTCTTGCTAAAGGTGGATATCGACGTTGCGTGCGACATTCAGCAACAATATATCGGCAAAGAATGGATCAACTGCGTCGCATAATCGCAGACGTTTTTCCGGAGGGTACCCGTATTACAGATCCAAGCGGTGGCTTCTTACTTTGGGTTGAGCTACCTAAAAAATATGATGCGGTAACCTTGTACCGTAAAGCAATGGATAAAAAAATTGCGATCACACCAGGAATTTTATTTTCCGCTCAAGGACAATATAAAAACCATATTCGATTAAGTTGTGGTTCTGTTGATATTGAGCAGGCGAGGAAGGCGATTAATACATTAGCAAAACTATTAACTAATTAAGCTATCAACCTCTGATTTAATTTCTTGTTTATTCCCGGAAAATTTCTCATACAAGACCCTATGTGATTTCAATGAAAAATCATCATCACGTTTTTCATATTGTTTTACCCACTCAATTAACATGGAAAGATTTTTATCTTGTTCGGTTTTAGAGGCATATTTATGCGGTTCCCAGGGTCTTGATTGGCAATGTTGAATACAAATATCAACCGGAGGATTAAGAAAAATAATATCACTTGCCTGTTCCATTACCAATTCCAGCAGGTCTGAATAACCACCCTCAATAACCCACGAGTAAGATTTAGCCAAAAACAAATCAATTTCTTTTTGGCTATCAACAATCGGTTTCCGGGTTGGGGGATTTGTATCAAGCCATGCCAAGATATCAAGATCCAAGTGCGCAAGAGAATATTCCTCTTTAAGTTTCTTCGCTAAAGTGGATTTCCCTGCTCCAGAATTTCCAAATATGAGTATATTTTTCATTTAAAACCTATTTATTTAACGCAAAATGCAACGTAATAAGCGTACAAATTATAATTTAACGTATATTGAACTAAACTTTATTGAATATGCTCTATATTAGCTAAATAGTATATGGAGAATACAAATGAAAAGTTTAATTTTAATATGCCTTATATTTTCTATCTCGTTAGGTTCAGCCTCTTCAGCAACACGCGACTTACGTATTAAAGAAGATAAAGTACAAGTCAAACAATGGAATAATTTTGTCTCTGAGTTATATCAACTTCACCTTGCACAAACGAAAAAAGTACCGATTAAAACAACAGAAATAATCGGCGGCTACGGCGGTGGTTTTTCTAACAAAGAATTCTACCGAGAAATATCTTATTACAATAAAAACAATAATAATCTCATTAGTAAGATTCAGTGGGAAATTAAAAGACCAAATACCATACATACCATAGAGGTTTTTTTATATAACGAGCAAAATAAGATTAAAACAGATTTCTACGCACGTTTTTTACCTTATGCTCGAAATGCCCCTGTCCAAACACTCATTAACCTTCATAACTATAATGACGAGTTACATTCATTCCGCCAGTTTGATGCCAGCGGTGAATTAATATACGAAACCTGTCGAGGTAAATTTTTTAATAAAAAAGTTAACTTACACCTCGACAATGAAGAAATTCTTGATTTCAGAAATAATAATACTGATGGATTCGTTAATGAAACATATGCCGCATGTTTTCTAAATGTTGCAAAAACTGCATCCTCTTATTTGTTACCGGCTAATTTTATTAAAAACAATAACAAAAATTCAGACGTTCCTATTGAGCTTGAATTAGAAATACTAACGCAAAAAATTAATAAACAAGATAAAAACCCACTTTTATATGTGAAACGAGGCAACATCTATTTTCAACTTCATGATTTTGACAAAGCCATTTCTGATTTTAATATTGCATTATCATTAGATGAAAACTTACAACAGGCATATTTTGAACGTGGTATGGCTTTAGCCAGAAATGGTCAAATTGAAGCAGGAATTAAAGATCTATCCCACTTCATTAAACATAACCCTAAAAGCTCTATTGCTTATACTAAACGTGGTGTGCGTTACATCTGGGCGCAAAAGCTCGAGTTAGCCCAAAAGGACTTGCTCTATGCCGTTAAATTAGATAACACAAATTCTGAAGCACACGATGATTTAGGTGTAATCTATGCCCAACAAAAAAATTATAACCAAGCATTAAAGCACTTTAGTCTTGCTGTTCAATATGATCCATCTTATCAAAAAGCCTATCATAATATGGCGATGGCTTATGTGTTAACTAACAAGCCCGAACAGGCGCTTTCTGCCGTAAATAAATCTTTAGTGCTTGATGATGACTCCCGAAATTCTCTCATGCTTAAAGGTGAAATACTTAAAGTGTTGGGTAAAGAGAATGAAGCAAATCGTATAATTGAAAAGGCGGAATTTTTACCGGAAGGAAATTGGTCAGAACGTTTTAATATACAATAAAAAAACGGGGCATTAGCCCCGTTTCTTCCTAAGTGAAAAAATGTTATTCCATTTTCATTTTAGTAACATCACGCTTTTCCAGTGTCCATTGATGCATTGAGCCATCATACATCTTTACGTTTTTATTCCCCATTAATTCACTCAACACGAACCAGCTACCCGTTGCTAAATGCCCGCTGTTACAATATGTGACTGATTGTTTTTCTGGATTAATTCCCATTTGTTCAAATAGTAACTTTGAATCTGATGTTTTAAGAAATTTTGCTGGCATCTTAGTAGAGAGTAACTCGTTTGGAAAAGGTTTTGCTCCTGGAATATGTCCATTATCATAAACGTATGACTTTTTACGCCAGGTTCCCAAATACAAACTAATAGCCCGCGTATCAACAAGCTGAATATTGTTATTTACAGCAGCTTCAACATCTTGACTCGTTGCAAGAATTTCTTTTCGTTCAGCGGTTGCGAGCCAGTTTCCTTTTGTCGCTTTGGTTTTTTTGGTGCTCACAGCCCGGTTATCCATAATCCACTGCGCCATTCCACCATTTAATATGGCCATGTTATCAAAGCCATAATATTTCATTTGCCAGTAAAAGCGTGTTGCAATCGTTAAGTCACCATTACCTACACCTTTGTAGACAATAACCACTGTGCTGTCTTTATTTACGCCTGATTTCTGTAATAATTTTTCAAACGCAGATTTGCTCACGATCATTTTTTTTACTGTACGTCCATCAATTTTTTTCTTTGTTCGTAAGTCTTTATAATTCACTAGTATTGAGTTAGGTATGTGCCCGGCAACTTTCTTTAGTTTTGATTTTCCTGTTTTTTTATTTTTTTTAAAAACTGGCTTTTTGGTAAAACTTTTAACATCTTTTCTAACATCCAGAATAACAACGTTATCCAAATTTTTTGCCAGCCATTCGGTTTCAACCAACGGTCCGGGCAAACTCACCGCGTAAGCAATATTTGCCCACAAAAATGCGATTGCAGATAATAAAATAGTTTGAGTTGTTTTCATTCCAAGCTCCTTTTAAATAATTTTATCTTTTCAGTATAGAAGATATTACAAAATTCACATTGACGTGGATCAACCACTATTTCTTATACCGAAGAGATTTTTATAATCCAGTGGTATTTCCGATAATAGATAAATACTTTTATCTTTTTTAATATCAATGTCCGGCATCTGCCTTGTTTTTAATGCAATAGCCTTATCTCTTTCAATTAAAATCGCCTTAATCAAATCGCTGTTAATATTGAGCAATGATAATAACCACGCTTCAACCACTTCTTCTTGCTTAGAAAAAGGAATGTCATCTAAATACATTATTAAATTTTTTGCACTTTCCCACTCTTCTCCCGTTACCCATTGATTTACGGTAAAAAATCCTATCGGCTGCCCCATATTATTCATTGCTACCGCAACAAAATGAGACCACTTTTCAGGATCGTCGTTAATACGCACAAAAATATGGAAGTGGCCATGCTCACCTTTAAACCGGTGATGACCAGCACGAGATGCTGGGTGGCAATGATAATAGGCTCGCCAACCTAAATCATTAAACTGTAATAATTCAGGCGGATATTTTTTATTCTCTTTTAAGGGTAAGTCCGATGGAATAACCTGCAATACTGGGTTAGTTTCGGCTTCAGCCATATCCAATAAACAGGCGATATGCGACTCAGTTGCAGCTTCTTTCAAGCCTTAATCACCTAAACCGCAAGGAGAACTGTCAGAATCATCAGAGTCCATGGAACAAGGTGATGACTCTTCCGCAGCCATACCACAAGGACTTTCATCTTCGGTCATGTCACTTTGTTCTTGTTCCGCAGCAATAGGATCAGGCAATCGGTGTTGAGTGTGATCTATTGCCACAGCAATCGCAGCAAGGCCAAGCGCAGTTCCGACAATTAATCGATTAGATTTTTTCATCTCGTGGCTCCATAAGGTTTATCAAACTTCATCCAGACACGAATCTTCACACCCACTATACCGCCACTAAAAGCAGCGACCAGCCACAGCCAGCCATGTAAACTACCTGAAGCAATGCCACCGAGTAGCGCACCAATATTACAACCAAATGCCAAACGGGCACCGTAACCTAATAGTAAACCACCAATCACAGCCGTTAACACACGTTTGGATTTTAATTTACCTTCAGGTGCATATTTACCTGCTAATGCAGCTGCCAACATTGCACCTAAAATAATGCCAAAATTCATCACCGACGTGATATCGGCTAAAACACTTTGATTCAATGCTTTAGCGGGATAGCCGCCCGACCAATAAGCCCAACTAGCAACATCGCCACCTAAGGCCGACCAAATTTTCGCGCCCCACAAACCAAAAGCAAAGGTAATTGACCATGGATAACCAGCCATTAATAAAGTGACCAGGCCGAATAACGTTAAACCTATTACTCCCCACCAAATTGGCCATGGCCCATGAATGAGCTGTTCTAAAAAATTTTCATTTTTTTGCTGAAGAGAAAAATTTTGCAATGACTTATGTTGTTTTATTTCAAGCACCGAAACAAAGCGATATAACACTATAAGCACCATAAGCTGTACGGCTAATGCCGGAAACCAACCCAGCTCAGAAATTAAAGAGACCTTGCCAATATTGGGTAAACTCAACCACCAGGGTAAATGATAAGAACCCAATGTTGCCCCAATAATAAAAAAGCTAATCGTGATCAACATATCGGTCTGGCCTTGGCCAACGGTAAATAAAGTACCCGAACCACAACCTCCACCGAGCTGCATGCCAATACCAAATAAAAAGGCCCCGATGACAACAGACAATCCTACTTGACCGAGAGCCGCATGGCTTGTGATATCAGAAAACACACCGCCTACAATGGGAAAAAATAAAATAGAAGATAAAATAACCAGGAGAATTTGTGCGCGCACTCCAATACTATGTCGAGAACGAATAAACATACGCCAGCCGCCGGTAAAACCAAACATGGCATGCATTAGGATTAAACCAAAGGAAATTCCAACAAGAAAAAGTAACGCTTGCTTAAGATTAAATTCATACTGTAAGAGTAATGAAATAGAAAGTATGGAAAATAAAACCAAAAGAACAATCAGCTTATCGGTTTTAATCTTTTGTATGGCGGTGTTCATCGATGCATATCTCCCTGGAACCTGAAAATAAAAACATAACACGCTCACAATAACATGGAATGGCTGGTGAATTTAGTGATTTATATCAAATATAATTTACTGAATTAATTCTAACTTGGCGGAGCGTGTTAATTTTTTTATGGCCATTTCTCGCTTAGTAGCAGTACTTCTATCAACTTGTTTTTCCTGATAAACACATTTAACCGGACGGCGAACGCGTGTATATTTTGCGCCCTCTTGACCGTGATTATGCTGCTGTAAACGCTTTTCAAGATTATTGGTAATACCGGTGTACAGTGTATTGTCACTACACTCTAAAATATAGACAATCCAATCCAAATTTTCTTTCTTTTTTGTCACTTAGATTGAAAATCCAGTTCTAAATTTTTAAAGCCATCACGTAGCCTCGTGGTTAGCAGATTAAGCGCTTCATCAGAATATGCCTTAGCAGGAAAGACGCCCCATACCGGCTTGGGCCAGGCGATATCTTTTTTATAGCGTACGATATGATGCACATGTAATTGGGAAACAACATTTCCCAATGCCGCTACATTCATTTTATCTGCGTTAAATTCATCTTTAAGAAACTGCAATAAAGCGGTTGACTCCAATTGAAGTTGATTTTGGTCTTCAATATCAAGATCGAATACCTCTACTTTATTTTCGCGATCAGGAACAAGCACACACCAAGGATAATTTGCATCACGCATTAACAAAACATGACACAATTTAAACTTACCTAAAACTTCACAGTCATTTAATAAACGAGAATCCAATTCAAACATTCTATGAATCCAACTTTTGCTCAAATTCCTGAACAAGAATAAAAGGTGCTACCACTACAGACCACAAACTCGCTGAAGCATCATGCCACTTTTGTGCATCCTCTGTTTCAACTGCCATCACTTCTTTATTATCAACCCATATTTTCAAAGTATCTTTATCATCTCTTGCTATAACAATTGCAACATCAAGTATATCAATCCCTTTTGCGACTTTAAAAACAACGCCACGGGCAAAATGTTTTTCTAGTTCAGTCCATGGCAGCTTACTCGTTTCACCGTGCAGGTGTGCACGAAGTTCTTCGTCTGTTTGTAGTGAGGCATCATTCATAGTCTAACCTTAGTATTTTTTCGTTGTGATCCAGTTTATCAAGTGTTCTGGAAATTGTTCATAATGGATATGTTCTTCTGATACAACTTTACCCGCAACGGAAATATCGGCATCGATAACACTTTCTTTAGTACCTGAAATCAAGGGGTGCCATTTGGGTAAAGGTTCACCTAGTTGTAACAAGCGATAAGCACATGTAGAAGGCATCACTTCTAATGCGGCGTGGTTATCAACACTTAAAATCATGCAGTCTGGCATGCTGACTTTGCGGTTGTCATAATCGGTACAATTGCATTTTTCAATATCAAAAAATTTACAGCTTACATTGGTAAAATAAATTTCACCCGTATCTTCATCTTCGAGTTTATTTAAGCAACAACGGCCACAGCCATCACACAAAGACTCCCATTCTTGTTGTGACATTTCTGAAAGTTGTTTGGTTTCCCAGAACTTGTCGCTCACGCGTCTAACCACTCGATTAAATAATAAATATATTGTCCTTCCGATGATTTCGATGGACCAAGTACACGTGCCGCATAAAGCTTTTTATCATAATTTTCCTGTAACAAAGCCTCTTCTTTTGAAGCAACAACTTCGACACAGCCTTTAGGAAAACGCTTACGGCTACGCTTAGGCACATAGACAACCGCAAACTGTTCTTCAGAAACTTTGGTCAGAGGATCGGGGGGGACAAAACCACGCATGTTAAGCTACACTCACCTGTTCTTGTTGCAGTATTAATTTTCCGCCGCAATCACGACAAAGGTACTGTCCCGTTCCGCGCAAAATTTTATTGTGACGCCGTGTCGTCAATTCAAAACTTTGACAACCACAATGATAAATAAACTTTTGATATTGTCTGACCGGTAAGCCACTTAAATCATAATTTGCCGTTCTGTTTGCCGCGACACCAAACACGCTCATTACCGACTTCCACTCATTACCGTGTGGCCTGATATTTTTTAAACCGTACAATACGTCTGTGACGTAGTGCGCGACTTCATGGGGAATAGTTTCGTTCAAATTGTCATCAAAATATTTTGCAAAAACATAGGGGTTATAACGAATAACGCGCTGTCCGGCTCGAACCCGATACATGCCTGCAGCCCGGCCTTTTAAGTCAAATAGCACGGGGATTTCACAAAATAAGCGAGCGTAATAATCTTCAGCACTTTTTAAAAAGTGGTTGGTCTCGCTGATGACCTGCTGTTGTAGGTCCGTGGAGATGGGGGTGATGGAAATGTTCTGCTCTAACATAGTGGCTAGTTTACACTATGCCCTTAATGAAAGAACGCTTGAATTATTCGTTTATTTGCCATGTTTTGGCCATGCAGCCGAATCGATGGTTTCCTGGTATGCATGCCATGTCGCATGCCCAATAAGGGGCATCAGAACAATAAAGCCAATAAATGCGGTTGCAAAACCAATCGCAACAATTAAAACGATCAGACAAGCCCATAAAAAGAGCACTCGCTTATTTCGCAACACTGCATTAATACTGGTTATAACGGCCGTAACAACATCGGTTTTTCGATCCATAATCATAGGGAGTGAGAACGCGCTAAAGCAAAAAATAATGGCCGAAAAAACAGCGCCCTCAAAAGTCCCTACGGCTAAAAAAGGAATAAACTCTGTCCAGCCAGCACCGGAGACTTCCGGAAATAAAATATGTGTCATTGACGCGGCTCGAGCCCAAACCAGGAAAATGACGGATAAAATGACCGCGAAAATAAGTTCATTACCCAAATGTCGCTTACCTTCACGTAAACAATAGCCTAACTGCGGTGTCATACCTGCTTGAATTTGGCAGCTAATGGAATACAAGCCTATCGCAAGTACGGGTCCTAAAAACAAAAAGCCCGACAGCAAACTCACCAATAACCCCAGGCCACCATATATCAATACCATTGAACTCACGATATAGCTTAACAACACAATAATCCCACCATAGGTCAAACTTTGCTGAGGTGCGTGTTTAATGTCGGCCCAACCAAGCTTAAGCCAACGCAAAGGCGCATCAATGGTTAATTTTTGGCAAGGAGCCACAAAAGGTAAGTTGTTAACATGAGCTTGCTTATCGACTGGAAACATAGAAAATCCCCATAAAAGTTAAAGCTGTTAATTTATTATTATATTAATAACCGTGCTTGTTATAGGCTTAAAATACGCCTGCAGAGAATATAATTCAAGGTAGAGACAAAGAAAAAGTCTTGATGGCGGACATATATGGGCGAATACTTTGCATAAAGCCATCATTATGTCGCCCGCGAATTTCTAAAAACCTTTTTTCAGAGGTGATATTTTCAAATAAATGCTGCCCAAGTTGAAATGGAATCACCTCATCCTCAGAACTATGGATGACAAGCACAGGAGAGCTCACTTTTTTAATTTTGTTCACCGAATCAAAATCATAGCGTAAATAAATTAACTTCGACCACTTAGCAAAAACAATATCAACAATATCCCGCACAGAACTAAAAGTAGACTCTAAAATTAAACCACCGGCTTTTACTCTCGAGGCCAAATCAACCGCGACCGCACCACCCAGGGAACGACCAAAAATAATAATATTTTCAGCTTCCATCTTTTTTTTATTTGTTAAATATTGCCATGCAACATTAGCGGATTGATATAAGCTCTTTTCAGAAGCAACGCCCCCACTTTCTCCATATCCCGCATAATCAATAATTAAAACATTAAACTTCAATTTATGAAAAATATAAATTGAATCACCACGATGAGAAATATTGCCGCCGTTACCATGAAAAAAGAGGATGGTTTTTTCGGCTTGAGGATGCGGTAAATACCAGCCAGATATTTTAGTGTTGTTATTAAGTTTTAAATTAACGACTTCATACCTTAATCCCCAATCCTTTGGTGTCGCCTCCATTTCTTCTAAAGGATAAAACACCATGCCGGGTTGTTTTACATATAAAAAGGCATTAATAGAGAAAAGAAAAACCAGAAAAAAGATGACGGCACGTGAAAGAAGCTTTCGCATCAGGTTAAATTTTTCTTTAAGTATTTTTTAATAATGTGCGCTGCAGCAATAAAACCAAAGGTACCGGTAACAAAAGAAGCTGCGCCATAACCAAAACGACAATCAAGAGACACACCATGTATACCTGGTTTTTCATGGCTGACCGAGCCATCATCTTTTGGATAAAGTTGCTGTTGACTTGAAAACACACAGTCGACTCTAAAACTACGTTTAGGATTGCGCGTAAAATTATACTGGTCACGCAAAGTTGAACGCACCTTTGCCGCTAAAGCATCATTATAGGTTTTTGATAAGTCAGCAATTTTAACAACTGAAGGATCGGTTAATCCTCCAGCCCCACCTGTAGTGATAACGGGGATCTTATTACGCTTACAATAATAGATAAGACCAGCTTTAAATTTAATACTATCAATCGCATCAACCACATAGTCATAGCCATTATTTAATAACTCGGCCATGTTATCTAAGGTGATGAAGTCATCAATAATATTTACTTCACAGTCAGGATTAATGTCTTTAACTCTTTCCAACATCACAGTACATTTTTTCTGCTCAATCGTGCTATTTAAGGCATGAATTTGGCGGTTGATATTTGAGCTTTCAATCGTATCATAATCAATCAACGTAATATTTCTCACAGCAGAACGCGCCAGAGCTTCAACCACCCATGAACCGACACCGCCAATCCCAACAACGCAAACATGCATCCTTTTAATTAATCCATAGGCTTGAGCACCATAGAGACGTTCAATGCCAGAAAAAACATCTTCGCTCATATTTTTATCTATATCGCTCATAATCAGAAAAATTCATTACATCATTGGCATTTTTAGTCGTTTGCATGGCAATAACATCTACTGTTTCATTTCGAAGACGCGCTAAGGCATTAAGAGATTCTATTATATATTCAGGACTATTACGCTCACCACGGTGTGATTCTACCACCATATCCGGCGCATCGGTTTCAAGCACAATGGATTCTAAAGGTAATTCTTTTGCAAGCTTGTGTATCTTGGTTGAGTTTTCATAGGTCAGGGTGCCGCCAAAGCCTAGCTTAAAACCTAATGCTATATACTGCTCTGCTTGCTGCAGGCTGCCATTAAAGGCATGACAAAACCCACCCTTCACCTTAATTTTTTTTAATAACTGCAACACCTGATCATGCGCTTTTCGCACATGCAAAATAACCGGCAAGTTATGTGCTTTCGCTATATTTAGCTGTGCTTCAAATAATTTAAGTTGCTGTTGCGGGTCTAATTCTTTGAGATAAAAATCAAGGCCGATCTCACCAACTGCAATCGGTGTAACCGTTTCTAATAATTTTTCAAGTTTTTGAATATCATCCGCATGGTGCTGCTTAATAAAAACGGGATGTAAACCTAATGCAGGATAAAGCCCTGCTTCTTTATTACATAGCGATAACAGACCAGGCCATGTAGCAGATTCAATCGCTGGAATAATAATTTTATTAATACCTAAAGCACGGCAACGCTCAAGTACTTCATTGCGATCAAGCTGAAAATCCGCCACATCTAAATGGCAATGGGTATCGATAATATTCATAAAGAGAGTTTAACGGGAACAAAACAAATAAACCATCAAGATCATTCAAGGTCAGTTTATGATCAGACCTTATTTTTAAATTAATTCGCGGATAAAGCCTTTTGTGCCTGAGTATAACTTAAACCTTGAATACCACTTTTAATCATCGAGCCTTTCAGGGAATTCGCCAAAGCAGAAGCAAAGACCCTTTGGTAAAAAGGTAAACCCTCTAAGTAAAACGGCAAAACCTCATCTACAGAACCAGCCAACGTTAATGCCTGTTCATATTCTTTACGTCGTTGTTCAATCAAACTCATTAAACTTTTATTATTCGCCGCAGTGGTGTCAAGCGTTAACGTCCAGGTAACATCTTTTTGTAAAACGCACTCCCCCACAAAAAAACCAAAGTCACTGCCCCATTCAGCGGGAGAAATCAGCGAAAGTTGAAATTCCTGTTGTCGCTGATACAACCAATAAGACTTACCGATCACCGGCCTAAACTGAAAATGACTATGCAATACAAACAAGGAGGTAAAAAGCTCGCTACTTATTTGGTTAATGTGTTTCGGTACAACAGGCACAATGGATCGACTATCCGCCAGACTGGCTAAAACAGGAACAAGGCCTTTGCCTTGGGGATTCGCATCTTTATTCATAACAAAGAGGTTAACAAATATCGTACCAAAATGGTTCGTTCATCGTCATAAACCCATCCTGTGTATCGTCAAGTTGAAAAAATTTTCTGTGTTTAGTCATCAAAGTTTTAATTAGTTGTTATATAAGCTTTTGAAATGTATAGTTTTAAAAAGCAACAACAAAATAAAATAAAAATATTATATAGACTTCTACAATAATAGGTAAATTATAGAATCCTGTATAATTCACCGTTAAATGGCTAAAGGGAACATATGCAGCCTATAGATAAACCATGGGAACAATTACGAAAAGCCGAGTCATTCATCGAAAAAATGGCTATCGCTAAAACACTGGATGAATATGAAGAGCACTGGAAAGATTTTCTTCATAATCTAGAACGTGCATGTAATAAACTTATTAGTCATCTAAAGAAAAGCCCTAAATATCAAGGCTGGGTTGAGCGTGGAAGAACAGAAAAATTGAGGAAACAAGACCAACTATTAAGTTACCTAATAAACGCTCGCGGTGCCGAAGAGCATTCTATATCAGATATAACCAAACAGCAGCCCGGTGGAATTGGAATTAATCCAGCTACTGGTAACTCATTACATATAAATAAGCTTGAAATCAATAACGGCCAAATACACATTGATTCTAATCAGCCAATAAAAATTGATTTCATTCCAGGAAAAGTAGAACTGCTTCCCATAAAAAACAGAGGCAGAAGTTATAGCGTACCAAATACACACTTAGGCAAGCATATTAAAAATTCTGACCCTGTCAAAATCGCTACTTTAGGTATAGAATTTTATCGTTCATATTTTGAAATGGCAGAGAAGCATTTTGTCAAATAAGCATTTAACAATGCGTTTAAATCAGACGAGCAAAAAGCTGCTCGCCGTTTAACTTGGCGTTAGCTTAAAATCAATTATGTCATCTATTTGTAATTTTGGAGTAATTCAATGAACACAGTAATCGATGAGGTTGACTATGGTCCTTTAGCACAACTAATTGGAAGATGGGTTGGAAATAAGGGACTAGATACTGCTCCTGATGCAAATGCAAATCCCGATAAGACTGCTTTTACAGATGAAATGATTTTTACTGCTTCAGGCCCTGCTGAAAACGCAGAAGAACAAAAAGTAGTCTCTGTTAAATATCATCACATAGTCCGTAAGCTAGAAAATGGACATGTTTTTCATGATCAAATAGGTCATTGGATCTACGAAAAAAGTACAAATACGATAATGCATTCTTTAAGTATACCCCGAGCCGTATGTTTACTTGCCGGGGGCGAATACCAGGAAAAAAACGGCGAAAGTATATTTAATGTAGAAGCCAAGGCAGGAAGCCCAACATACGGGATTGTGCAATCACCCTTCATGCTAGAAAAAGCAGAAACAAAAGCATTTACAATGAACTTGTCCGTTAAAGGCAACGAACTCAACTATAAAGAAGTAACGTCTTTACACATTTATGAAAAAGATTTCGAGCATATTGATGAAAGCAGATTATTTCGTGTTACCTACGAACAGGAATAAAAAAGATAACAATATGACTATCTTCTAGATTCGTGTTTTTATGACATATAAATTACGGCGTATAGCTTTTAATAACGTTAACATAATTACTGTGCTCATAATCGGCTGGATCAAGCGCACATGACTGACTGACACTACCTTGCATCTGCTTAATTGATTCATATTCTTTTTCTTCCAGCCACTGCTGTAACTGTTGTAACAGCTCGGCACAATAACCTGGTCCTTTGTTTAATAACACACTGCATAAACACACTGCATCTGCACCGGCTAACAAGGCTTTAATAATGTCGTCAACATGATGAAAGCCGCCAGTTGCCGCTAACGATAGTTCTACTCTACTTCTGATCAAAGCAATCCATCTAATCCTCAATAAAGATTCTATCGGACTTGATAATTCAATTTGCGGCTTAATGCTTAACGTTTCCAAATCAATATTTGGTTGATAGAACCGATTAAATAGTACAACACCATTAGCACCTTCTGATTCTAATTTAGTCACCATATTTGCCACTGATGAAAACTGCGAGGATAACTTCATGCTAATCGGTATACTGACCTGTCCTCGTAAACTGTTTAATAAATCAATATAACGGTTCTCAACTTCTTCACCGCTTTGTTCAGGATCCGCTGCAATATAATAAACATTTAACTCCAAGGCATCTGCACCCGCCTGCATTAATTCTTTACCGTAATCAATCCAACCGCTTGTTGAAATACCATTTAAACTGGCAATAACAGGAATATTAAGTGTTGATTTAAGTTTTTGCAGGTGTTCCAGATAATTATCGAGTTCGCCTTTATAGTCATCAGGAACCGGTTGAAACGATTCTGCTTCTGAATGCCCGAGCGCCTGTGAATACACATATTTCTCTAGTTGCTTTTGTTCATGGTGTACGCTCTCTTCAAACAATGAAGGTAGTACAATCGCTGCCGCGCCCGCATCTTCAAGACGTTTTACATCATCAAGGTTAGCGGTTAATGTTGAAGATGATGGTACCAATGGATTGTTAAGCATTAATCCAAGATAATTCGTTGTTAAATCAATCATAATGGTTTCTCTTCAGTTTTCGACAAATCATTCTTAGCGGTTTGTTTCATCGCAGTAGCCAATTTTCTATGCGGTGGTTGTGTTGCATCAGACTCACCCCATTCCAAATTCGCAAGCTGTTGATAATAATGATAGCGGTGAATAACATCCTGTTGTGACTGTTCTAAAATTTTATCCTCTACCTCTGGATGAGTACGCCATAACATATTAAAGCGCAGTTCTGTCTCCATAAATTCACGATAAGGGATTGATGGTGCCTTACTATCAAGATGCAAAGGATTGATGCCCTTTTTCCCATTTTCCGGGTTATACCTGAATAACGGCCAGTGGCCACTATCAACCGCGAGCTGTTGTTGTTTATGGTTATTTTTTAAATCGATACCGTGAGCAATACAAGGTGAATAAGCAATGATTAAGGAAGGCCCAGGATAGTTTTCGGCTTCATTAAAGGCGTGTAGGGTCTGGATATCTTTGGCACCATAGGCAACATGAGCTACATACACGTTTTCATAATCCATCGCCAACAACGCAAGATCTTTTTTTGCCGTTGCTTTACCGCTGGCAGAGAATTTCGCCACGGCTCCTCGTGGAGTTGCCTTCGATGTTTGCCCCCCGGTATTTGAATAAACTTCTGTATCGAGTACCAGTATATTAACATCGCGGCCAGAGGCTATAACATGATCCAGGCCACCGTAACCAATATCATAAGCCCAGCCATCACCGCCGATAATCCAGACACTTTTACGCGACAAATTTTCTACTACAGATTCAAGTTCTCGTGCCTGGTGATTTTTTATCGAGGCCAACATTTCACGTAATGTTTTTATACGTTGTTGTTGCTGTTTAATACCTGCTTCACTGGATTCATCTGCTGTTAAAATATCATTCACCAGCTTATCATCAAGCTCTGTTTTTAATTTTTGTAATAACTCAGTCGCATATTGTTTTTGTTTATCAATCGCAAGCCGCATACCGAGACCAAACTCTGCATTGTCTTCAAATAATGAATTTGACCATGCAGGCCCTTTCCCTTCTGAATTTTTTGTCCAGGGTGTGGTCGGTAGATTACCACCATAAATAGATGAACAACCCGTTGCATTTGCAACCACCATGCGATCACCAAACAATTGGCTCGCCAATTTTATGTACGGTGTTTCACCACAGCCTTCACAAGCACCCGAAAATTCGAATAAAGGTTGTAATATCATTGCGCCTTTTATCGTATTATTTTTAACTAAAGAACGATCATATTCTGGCAAGCTAAGAAAGAAATCCCAGTTTTGTTTTTCCTGCTCACGCAATGCCTGAGTGTAAGGAACCATATTTAACGCTTTATGACTCACATTACTCTTGTCATGTATTGGACATATGTCCGCACACAAACCACAACCGGTACAATCTTCCGGTGCAATCTGATAACTCATATGTAAATTTTGTGAGAAATCCTTACCCTTAATCGGCATCGACTTAAAACTTTCGGGGCTACTGCTAATCTTTGCTTCATCATAGACTTTGGAACGTATAACACCATGTGGACAGACCAGCGGACATTTACCGCACTGAGTACACAAACTTTCATCCAGCACGGGAATCTCTAATGCGAGATTTCTTTTTTCGTATTGCGCCGTTCCGGTGGGATAGCTGCCATCGGCCGGGAATAAACTCACCGGAACCGCATCACCCCGGCCAGCAATAATTTCACCAGTAACATTTTTTACAAAGTCTGTTGCAGTCTCAGGTATCTTATTACCCCGCGTAAACATACTATCTATCTGATTTGGTACGCTGACCTCATGTAAATTCGCTAAGGTCTCATCAATTGCTTTAAAATTAAGATCAATTAAACGTTTGCCCTTCTTACCATACGTTTTTTTAACCGCTTGTTTAATCGCTGCGATAGCCTGATCTTTTGGCAGGACTCCAGAGATAGAAAAAAAACAGGTCTGCATAACCGTATTGATACGCTTATTCATGCCATTTTTTTCTGCTACCTTATACGCGTCGATAACATAGAGCTTGATATGTTTATCAATAATTTGTTGTTGCATTTTCTGCGGTAAGGTTTGCCATACTTGATCAGGTGTTGCCGTTGAATTTAATAAAAACACAGCATCGTCTGCAGCCTTGTCGAGCATTGGATAACGTTCAAGGAAAACAGGCTGGTGGCAAGCAACAAAATTTGCGTCACCATCACCCACTAAATAGGTAGAGCGAATTGGTTGTTCACCAAAACGTAAGTGTGAAACTGTTACCGCACCTGATTTTTTTGAATCATATTGGAAATAACCTTGCACATATTTATCTGTACATTCACCAATAATTTTTATGCTGTTTTTATTCGCGCCAACAGTCCCATCACTGCCAAGGCCATAAAACACAGCCTGAAAAGAATTTTTATGTGCATCGGTACGAAAGTTTTCATCCCAGGCTAAACTGCTATAAGTAACATCATCATGAATACCTATCGTAAAATTGTTTTTAGGCGAAGCTCTATCAAGCTCATCAAACACAGCTTTAACCATTGCCGGTGTAAACTCTTTTGAAGATAAACCAAAACGACCACCGACAACTTTTGGCATTGCAGAAAATTGACTTTTATCGCTACAATAATCTTGCGCAAGAGTTGTGACCACATCTTTATAGAGTGGCTCACCATCTGAACCTGGTTCTTTAGTACGATCAAGCACCGCTATTTTTTTAACGCTTGCCGGTATCACTGCAATCAGCGCTGCACTGTCTAATGGTCTGAATAAGCGAACCTTAATTAAGCCAACTTTTTCACCTTGTGAACATAAATAATCAACCGTTTCATGCGCAGTCTCGGCACCTGAGCCCATCAAGATAATAATACGTTCAGCATTTTCAACACCGACATAATCAAACAGTTTGTACTCTCTGCCTGTTAGTGCAGCAAACTGATCCATCACTTTTTGAACGATAGCGGGCATAGCTTGATAGTAAGGATTAACCGATTCTCTTGCCTGGAAAAAGACATCCGGATTTTGTGAACTACCACGTAAGACCGGATGTTCGGGTGATAGTGCGCGTTGTCGATGGTTGGTAACCAACTTGTGATTAATAAGTTGTTCCATAACCTCATTATCGATCGGCATGACTTTTGAAAATTCGTGTGATGTTCTAAAACCATCAAAAAAATGCACAATGGGTATTCGTGATTCCAGTGTTGCAGCCTGCGCAATTAATGCCATATCCATCACTTCCTGTGGCGAATTTGCAACAAGCAGAGCAAAGCCGGTCGAACGCACCGCCATGACATCACTGTGATCACCAAAAATAGAAAGTGCTTGTGATGCTACAGAACGTGCCGCGACGTGGAAAACAGTGGGTGAGAGTTCACCAGCAATTTTGAACATATTTGGGATCATTAATAATAATCCCTGCGATGCAGTAAACGTAGTCGTTAATGTACCGGCTTGTAAGGCACCATGAACCGCGCCGGCAACACCAGCTTCACTTTGCATCTCGATAATTTCAGGAACAGTTCCCCATAGATTGGCTTTATGTTGCGATGACCATTCATCAGACCATTCTCCCATGGGTGAAGCCGGGGTGATGGGATAAATAGCAACCACTTCATTACATAGGTGGGCTACAGTAGCCGCAGCCTGATTACCATCAATAGTAACTGTTCTGGCTTTTGACATAATCCGCTTCATCCTCCATGGTAATCGGTAAAACCGTTTACTGAGTTATAACCTTAATGGATCAAGTAGGTATTAACAACAACGAAAGAAGTTTTGTAGAATTATCTTAACTCTCGCGAATGGAATCAAATTATTCCTATTCGCTATCTCAAAGAGTCCATATTGTATGGCCTAATATAGTAGTTCCAGGCAGTGTGTCATTACAAATAATGCTTAAGTGAATTCAACATTGAATGAGTTGATTTTATTTTTTTAGATTTGCAAATGCTGCTGCCATTGCACCACCTGCTGCCTTGTTATTCTTAGTATTTTTATTATGTGCACGCTGCTGAGGCTTCTGATTATTGCTTGGTTTTTTATTCGCTGCATGTTTTCTTTCAATTTCTTCAGTCAAACGCATCGACAAGGCAATACGATTACGCTTCACGTCAACATCCATAACTTTAACTTTAACTACTTCGCCTGTTTTAACCACTTCATGCGGATCTTTTACAAACTTGTCGGCGATAACCGAGATATGGACTAACCCATCTTGATGAACACCTATATCGACAAAAGCACCAAAGTTAGTCACGTTAGTGATGACACCTTCCAAGATCATGCCTTCTTTTAGGTCACTGACTTTTTCGATGCCATCTTTAAAACTGGCGGTTCTAAATTCCGGGCGGGGATCACGGCCCGGTTTTTCGAGTTCTTGAATAATGTCTTTTACAGTGGGTTCACCAAAGCCTTCCATGACATAATCATTCGCAGCAAGTGATGAAAGAAATGATTTATCACCAATGACTTTGCTTATTTCTTTGGCATTTTTTTCTAAAATGTTTTTAACCACAGGGTAGGCTTCTGGGTGTACCGATGAAGCATCAAGCGGGTTATCACCATCTGATATTTTTAAGAAACCGGCCGCTTGTTCAAACACTTTAGGACCCAGACGTGAAACGTTTAAAATTTCCTGGCGATTATTAAAGGCACCGTTTTGCTCTCTATATGACACAATATTCTCTGCCATCGAATCACTTAAACCGGCAACGCGTTTGAGTAATGGTGCAGATGCCATATTCACATTAACACCGACTGAGTTTACGCAATCTTCAACAATGGCATCGAGCTTTCTGGCTAAATGGTGTTGGTTAACATCATGTTGATATTGCCCGACCCCGATGGCTTTTGGATCGATTTTCACCAACTCGGCTAACGGGTCTTGTAAACGACGCGCGATTGACACTGCACCACGGAAAGTGACATCTAAGTCCGGAAATTCTTTTGCCGCAAGTTCTGATGCTGAATAAACCGACGCGCCTGCTTCACTCACGACTAAACTTGTCAATTTTAGTTCAGGATATTTTTTCATTAACTCATTGGTTAACTTATCAGTTTCACGAGAAGCGGTACCATTACCGATGGCCACTAATTCTACTTTATGTTTTTTAGCAAGATCAGCCAGTATGTGTATTGATTGATCCCACTGGTTTTTCGGTGCGTGTGGATAGATCACCGCGGTATCGACTAATTTACCAATGGCATCAACCACTACGACTTTAACCCCTGTGCGTAAACCGGGATCTAAACCCAGGGTACAACGTGCACCTGCAGGTGCTGCGAGTAATAAGTCACGCATATTTTCACCGAACACACGTATCGCTTCTTCTTCGGCTGATTCACGTAAGCGTAAATTTAATTCGGACTCGAGTTGCATAGAAATTTTAACCCGCCATGCCCAGCGTGCACTTTCTAATAACCAGTTATCGGCTGCACGTTGTTGTTGAGCAAAACCAAAATGAGAGGCAACGATGCTATCGCATACCCCCATTTCTAACGGTGACTCAAGATCATCTTGCATCGGGATATGTAATTTTACCCGTAAAATACCTTCATTACGGCCACGGAATAAAGCCAGGGCGCGATGCGATGGAATTTTATTAATGACTTCTGAAAATTCAAAATAGTCTTTAAATTTCTCACCTTTATTTTCTTGTCCAGAAACAATGCTAGAAGACAGCTCCCCTTTTTCCCAACAGGTATCCCGGAGTTCCCCCACCAGATCTGCATCTTCTGCAGCACGTTCCATAAATATATGGCGTGCGCCTTCGAGTACGGCGTTTGCATCAGCAAAGCCTGCCTCTTCATTAACAAAGTTTACTGCTTCGGTTTCAGGTGTGAGTGAATAGTCTTCTAAAATACTGTCGAGTAAAGGCTCAATACCTGCTTCACGCGCAATTTGTGCTTTGGTGCGGCGTTTTGGTTTGTAAGGTGCGTAAAGATCTTCTAAACGCATTTTAGTATCGGCTTCTAAAATAGATTTTTTCAATTCATCACTTAACTTTCCTTGTTCTTCGATGGTTTTTAACACTGTGACGCGGCGCTCTTCTAAGTCGCGTAAGTAGGTTAATCGTTCTTCAAGTATACGTAATTGACTGTCATCCAGACCGCCAGTGACTTCCTTTCTATAGCGTGAAATAAAAGGAACGGTTGATCCTTCGTTGAGCAGTTCTACTGTGGCTTTTACTTGTTCTAATTTTACATTGAGTTCAGTTGCAATCGTTTGTTCTATATTCATTTGTAATCTTGTGCTTTTTTGTATAATTAAAATTAATCGCTAAGTTCTTCCCAGCGTTCATAGGTTGATTCAAGTTCTTTTTCTATTTCACTTAATCGTGTTAATACCTTATCGACTATATTTTTTTCTTGCTGATAAAAATCAGGCTCAGAGACTTGTTTTTGTATGTCTTCTTGCTCGCTCTCCAGTGTTTCTATTTTTTGCGGCAAGGTATCAAGTTCATATTGATCTTTATAACTGAGTTTCGTTTTTTTCTTTTCGGTCTTAACCGTTTCTTTTTTTACAGCTGTTTTCTTTTCGGCTTTTTTATTTCTTGTTTTCGATTGTCTTAACCAGTCTTCATAACCACCGACGTATTCATTAATAACACCGTCACCTTCAAAGGCGAGCGTGCTGGTTACCACATTATCTAAAAAGGTACGATCATGACTAACCAGGATTAACGTTCCATCATAGTTACAAAGTAACTCTTCAAGTAACTCTAAGGTTTCAACGTCTAAATCATTGGTCGGTTCATCCAGAACTAATAAGTTCGCCGGTTGTATAAATAAACGCGCCAGCAATAAACGATTACGCTCACCACCGGATAATGATTTAACCGGGGAACGAACTCGTGCAGGAGGAAATAAGAAATCCTGCAGGTAACTCATAACATGACGTGATTTGCCGTTAATCGTGATGGTGTCACTACCAAAGTTAAGATTGTCTGCAACGGTTTTTTCCGGATCGAGCACGGCCCGTTGTTGATCAAAATATGCTACGGATAACTTCGTCCCTAGTTCAACCGTACCCGTATCAGGTTTTAATTCACCTAATAACATTTTAAGCAAGGTACTTTTGCCCACACCGTTCGGGCCTAAGATACCAATACGATCACCACGCATTATTTTGGTCGTTAAAGATTTAACAATCACTTTATCACCAAAAGATTTTGATATATTTTCAGCGACAGCAACAATTTTTCCAGATGACTCGCCACTCTCAACTTGTAAATTAACATTACCGACTTTATTTAAACGTTCGGAGCGAATTTTTCGTAATTTTTCTAAATCTCGTACGCGACCTTCGTTACGGGTACGACGTGCTTTTATCCCCTGACGAATCCAGACTTCTTCTTGAGCCAGCTTTTTGTCGAAAAGGGCATTTTGTTGCTCTTCAATAATGGCGCGTTCTTCTTTGGTTTTAATATAAGTATCGTAGTTACCGGGCCATGAGGTGATTTTACCGCGATCAAGTTCGACAATTCGTGTTGCCAGGTGGCGCAAGAAGGTTCGATCATGCGTAATGAATAAAACAGCACCATTAAACCCAAGTAAAAACTCTTCCATCCACTGAATAGCTTCAACATCAAGATGGTTAGTGGGTTCATCGAGTAAAAGTAATTCGGGATCAAGCACCAGGGCACGCGCCAACATAACGCGGCGTTTGTACCCGCCCGATAATGAGCCCATTAACACATCTTCAGGTAATTCTAATTTTGAAATAACCGCAGTGATGCGTTGCTCTAAATTCCAGCCATCGCCAGCTTCTATTTCATCTTGCAGACGAGCGAGTTTATTATTGAGCGCATCGGAGAAATCCGTTTCCATTTCATGCAAAACATGGTGATATTCAGCAATCACTTTACCTATTTTATCGAGACCATCAGCCACCACATCGTAAACACTAAGTTCATCGAGTTGCGGGACTTCCTGGGATAAAATACCAACCCGCAAATCGGGCTTTTTCCATAACGCACCATCATCGAGCTCTGCCACGCCTTCCATAACGCGCATTAATGTCGATTTTCCTGCGCCATTTCGGCCGACTAAACATACCCGTTCACCGGGATCAATTTGAAGCTCTACTTTATCTAATAAGGGTACGTGTCCATATGCCAAACAAGCAGATTCGAGTTTAATTAAAGCCATAGTGTGAGGTTTTACCGAGATTTCTGAGAGCCGCTAGTCTACTATATTTACGCTAATAAATACTTTCATTTTCGTCCCATTTCACGATATTGTATCTAACCAACAGCAGTAACGAGGTATAACATGGCGACATTTAAAACCATGATTTTCGTCTTTTTCTTGTCTTCATCTATGCTTGCTTGCAGCGATAATACAGATAAAAATACCAGCGAGAAAAAGCAGACAGATCACGTTTGGAAGCAACAAACAGATGCCCTAAAATCGGCAAAAGAGGTCGCAGGCAAACTGGAAAAAAGCCTGAAGCAACACAAACAAAAAATGGATGAAAGCCATTAAGCATTATTTTAAAGAGAATTGAATGGGACGTTACCGACCACCACAACCTAAATCTTCACCCTATATAACCGCAGAAGGGTATGCCAAACTCGATGCTGAACTCAAAGCTAAGTGGAAACGTCGTGCCTATGTGGTAAAAATTTTGGCTGAAGCGGCAGCGGAAGGGGATCGTTCAGAAAATGCCGAATATATTTATCGTAAAAAAGAATTACGTGAAATCGATTATCGCATTCGTTATTTACAAAAACGCTTACCCGACTTAAAAATTGTAAAAAATTTACCCAGCAACCTAAAGCAAGTTTTTTTTGCGGCATGGGTGACACTTGAAGACAATGACGGGGACGAAAAAATCTATCGCATTGTTGGCCCTGACGAACTCGATCCGAAAAAAGGCTGGATCAGCATGGACTCACCCGTTGCAAAAGCATTGTTAAAAAAACATCTTGACGATGAAATCCTGGTAGAGACCCCTAGCGGCACTCAAGTTTTTTATATTAGTGAGATTAGTTATACCAGCACTTGAGACATGATTTTCTTTTATAAATATTATTTATTTGATCTAGATCAAGCGAGAGGGTAATTCTTATCCTATTCTTCTAAGACTTAGTCTAAAATACAAGCGTGAGCGTATTGTTCATACGTGTCGTTCTTACATGGGGTAAAAGTTGGAAAGTCGCCGTCTTATAAATCACCTGCAAACAGCCATCGTTGTAATTGATAAGGATATGATTGTTATTGATGCAAATGAGGCTTACGCAAAAAGAAACCAACGAAACTTGAGTAGTTTACCTGGATTAAAATGTTTCGAAGCCGCTTATAATTTTGAGGCGCCCTGCGGTACAAAATCACAAAGCTCTTGTCCATTAACAGAAACTTTTAATGATAAACAACCCCATTCTAAAATCCACCACTTTTGGATAGAAGATCATGCCGTTGTCGAAGAAATAACAACAACCCCCATCATGGATGACGACGGTGAAATAGAATATGTTGTTGAAGAATTTCGCGACATTACTAAATTATTAGGTCTAAAAGAAGGCATAATAAGCACCTGCTCGTACTGCAAAAAAATTCGTGATAAAGATGGGCAATGGATTAACTTTGACACTTACTTACATAAACGTACTGGCGCAGAGTTTTCACATGGCATTTGCAAAAACTGTGAAACATCTTTACTGCATAAACTTAAAGAAAAACAGCCGCCGTGCTCACGCTAAATTACCTTCTTTTTCAGACCAAAATTGAAAGCAATCGATAAACGGGCAGATTCACTTTCGTTTTTTGAGACCTCGTGCAAAGTTGTGGGTAAGAAAAAAACAAACTCACCCTCGTTTGGAGTAACAATATTTTTTTTCTTATTATCGAAAATAATTAAATCGCCTGACTTATTCGGTACACGAACATAGTAGACGCAGGATAAAAGTTCATCGTCATCATCGTGCGTATGCGCTGTTGTAACATCACCCGGGTTCATTTCATTTAGCCAAAATCCTGATGTTAACTGTTCTTTTTTAATATTTAAAATTGACGCGGCACTGCCCATTGCCTGTTCAAAAACAATTTTGAGCTCAGGGATTTTATTGATGTCTAAATAAATATTTTCATAGCGACCATTAAACAAATGTGTTTTTGCTTTAAAGTCTTTATCGTTTAATTCCTGATATTTTTTTACGATAGCATTATTAACATCAAAACAACTTTGAAAAAAAATACGCGTATATAAATCCATTTTTAAAAATAACCTAACATACGCATTACAAAATAAGAAAGGCTTGCTAATATCAAACCTGCTCCCCAAATCACCATCCAATAGCGTTTAACTTTCAAACCAAAAACAATAAAAGAAACACCCATAATCATACCGATAATAATAGATAAAAAAACAAAGTTGTCATCAACAGGTACTTCTAAATTTTGATAATCACCTGTGTCACGATAGCGCATAGTACTATTCCTACTTTAATTTACGTATATTAAAATTTAAATGTTTACTTTTTTTTAATTCACTAATAGCATTAATGTTGTTGCTTAAAATTTTATTCGTTGATGGTTTTTTCAGGAAAGCACCTATCGCATTATCGTAATGTGGCAACGTAAACTGAAAGGATGTGGAAAAATAATTAGCAATTTTTTTATACGAAATTGCTGCACAGTTCTTTAAATCTTTTTTGTCGACAAAGTTCATCACCAACAATCCATCTTCACTTAAATGTGAATTCAATTTTTCAAACCATGATTTATTTGCTTTAATCGCCCGGACAGGTTCACCCTCTTCTTCACCAAACAAATCATCAATAATAAGGTCAAACGCCGGGCCTGAATAACTTTCTAACCACTCTATAGCATCGGCTTTAACCAAAGTCGCTAACTTGTTGCTCACACCAAAATAACGTTTTGCCACCATGATGTGCGTCGGGTTCAGTTCTACCCCGATGATTTCAACCGGTTTAATATAACGCTGTAACTGATGAATTACCGCACCGCCGCCGACACCCAATACAAGCACTCGCTGGATAGACTCAGGCGGATAAAAAAGCGCCGGTAGCATGAGCAAATCCCAAACGCCCCCCGTGATTGCTCGTTCAGGGTTAAATTGGCTGTGAAAAACTCCATTACTGTATAAACGCCGAGTTTGACCGGCAGTCCTCACTTCATAATGTGTATTTTTTATTGTTTTTTGCCATAAAATGGCCATAATTAGCTACCAATAGTGACTTTAAAAGCTATTGTTTCAATTTTACACTTTAATATCAATCACTTATGAATTTCTCTAAAAAATACCCCTTCATAAGCACGTTCTGATATGGTTTTCAGGGATAATTCCTGATAAAATTACTCAACTTTAACGCAAATTTAATAGAATTAGGTGAAACACAATGGAAGCAGTAGTAGACGGTAAAACAATTGAGCTATCTGAAGCAGGCTGGTTATTAAACCTGGATGAGTGGAGCGAGGAACTTGCTAAACAAATCGCTGTTAATGAAAATATTGGTGAATTAACAGAAAAGCATTGGAATATCATAAATCTTGCTCGTGAATACTTTATTGATAATGGTACTGTTTGTGAGCCACGCAAATTCTCTAAGCTTATGAAAGATTTATACGGCAAAGACGAGTCTAGTCAAAAATACATTTACTCTTTATTCCCAACAGGTTTAATTAAATGTGCCAACAAAGTTGCAGGCTTACCACGTCCAAAAGGCTGTAGCTAAGACTCGTACTTTTTAGTACCGCAAAAAAAGGAACGTTTTACGTTCCTTTTTTTATGTCTTTATTTTTTCTATTCTGCCTCTAACTACACTTTATCCAAAATTTTTTTTATACTCAGGACTCACCTTATATAGAGAAGAGTTATGCCCAGCATCCCCGATCAAGAAGAACAAATCAGGCTTTCCCATGCAGTATTAATTCATCAGGTGGTTCATGCCTGCCAAAATGATACAGCTAAACAACAGCTCAAACCTATGCTTGATATGGCAACACAACAAAGTTGGCATGAACTCGTTAGTGCGATTAATAAAGTTGTCGCCGGAGAACGGGGAGAAAATTTACTAATGGGTTTAGATGATGAAGACACCATCATTATAAAAAGTATCTTGCTCGGATTACAGAATCCAGCCAGCTTACCCGAAGTACAACAACAAGCTGATCCCACCATGGCAGCTCCAGGACTTGCCAGTATGATCAATGCCGCCTGTCGCGGAGATGCAAATGCACTACAAGCAGCCTCATTCATGGCAGATCAAATGACCAGCACCCAGGGAGATATGCGACAGCTGGGCGGTATTATGAAGCGTTTAATTGACGGCGAACGTAACCCTGATGTTTTAACAAAAAAAATGACTTCAAATGGAAAGCAGCTTGTTCTGCAGCTATTAGATGAGCTGGCCAAGTTAAGCGATCATTAAATATTTCACGCTGTGCAAAAGCACATTTGCAAATACGAACTATCGAACTATAGTGGTGGTATAACTAGCTCAACCCCCTGAGCATTATATAAAAAGGAAAATACCATGAAAAAATTTTCTCAAATAATCTGCACCGCTATTTTACCTCTGTTTTTATTGCCCTCTCTTGTATCTGCTGAAGAAGCAATGACCATATCAACTAAACGTTTAAAAATGGAAACAGCTTTACGTATTGCGCAAGCAGCGATAAAACAATGCAGAAAAGAAGGTGTGCAAATTGCTGTGACAGTCGTTGATCGAAGCGGTCATGCCCAGGTTGTTTTACGTGACGTATTAGCGATGGATATAACACTCCCCATCAGCAAACAAAAAGCACACACGGCAATGGCATTTAATTCTGAGTTATCAAAAATGGAAAGCCGTTTTACCAGTCCATTTCAAGTTGGAAAACTTGATGGACTCATTATTTCTGCAGGCGGCATCCCTATTAATATTGGCGGCTCTATTTTAGGTGGCATCGGTGTAAGTGGTGCACCTTCAGGTAAAACTGATGAGAAATGTGCGAAAGCAGGTTTAGCAGCAGTCAGTGAAGATTTAGAAATGGAATAAATTTTATTATTTTCTTAAAAATTTAAGTATTGCTTTTACTGCTTTATTTGAGACTAAAAGTAAAAAATGACTACTCGGAATCTCATGAGACTCATCAGCTTGCTTTGATCGGGTTTCATGCAGATTTACCGTGCCATCATTTGGCTCTTGCATTACCTCTCTCGCAAAGAGCCTTCCAACGCCAATACCGCTAGTGCCAGCAACAACACAAAGTTTTCTTTTATCACTCCAGCCTGGCCCATCCCCAAGTAACCCTTTGATAATTGACTTGCCTAATAAATACCTAAAGTATTTTTTCCCGTTTAAGTAAACGGCAACGGCACTCCCCTTAAGCGGTGTTGCTATCATGGCAATTTTACCCGCTTTGTTTACCTCATAATTCTGAAATAGATGATTAAGCACTATCCCTCCCAAACTATGTGCAACAAAATGAATGACAGGAGCATCTATTTCCAAAATAAATTGATATAACTTAGCCGCGTTTTCGGCTGGAGTTTTAAATAAACTTGAATAATGAAACTGATAAACACGATAGCCTTGTCGCCAAAACTTATAACGCAAATAAAGCATTTCTGGACCTTTCATCCAAAGGCCATGGACAAGAATGATCACCTCTTTTTTCTTCGTGTTCATATTAGTTTAATTTAATAATATTAATTTACCCCTATTACGGTAAATACTTTACTCTGCGCTATATTTTATGCAATAAAAAAGGAAGCCATTTAAGCGGCTTCCCTTGTTATTTAAAGCAAGATTCTTACAGGATTAAGAAGCAAGTTTTGCCTTAATTGCATCAATAACTGCATCACTAGATGTTGCATCAACTGAAACAAGACTACCTTCTTTTTCATAAAAACCGGCCAAGGGTGCAGTCATTTCATTATAGACATCTAAACGGTTACTGATCGCTTCTTCCGTTTCGTCTTCACGTTGAGTAACCGCTCCGCCACATTTATCACACACACCTTCTACTTTGGTTGGGTTAGATTTAACGTTATAAATTTCACCACAATCTTCACAAGTGCGACGTGTTGTCAGGCGATCTAAAATAACATCCTTAGCCACCTGAATATCTACAACCATATCAAGTTCTTCACCCATGTTCGCAAGTAACTCTTTAAGTGCTTCTGCTTGAGGAATTGTGCGTGGGAAACCATCTAATAAATAACCTGCTTTGCAATCATCTTCTTTTAAGCGCTCGCCCATAATACCCATGATTAAATCATCCGATACCAAGTCACCCGCTTTCATTGCTGCTTGTGCCTGTTTACCTAGTTCTGTACCTGCCGCTACTGCAGCACGTAAAATATCACCCGTTGAAATTTGAACAGAACCGTCCATTTTCGTTAATAGTTTTGCAACAGTACCTTTGCCTGCGCCTGGCGCACCTAAAAGAATAAGTTTCATGATTTTTCCCTTATTTGAAAAGTTAAATTAATCGTTATTATTAATGCTATAAAAATTTTATGCGCTATTTTGCCTTTTCATGGCGAAACACACCAATTAATAACCTTGAGGGCAGCCAAGATATAGTTAATCCAACCGAATTGAGAGTAGAGGCGTTATTTTAGAACCCCAGACAGAACAAAGCCCGCATAAAGCGGGCTCTGTTGATAAACAAGATATTAAAATATCGAGTTATTCTGCCACTACAGCTGAAGCTTGTGGACCTTTTGGACCATTTTCCACTTCGTAGCTAACAGATTGACCTTCAGCTAAAGAACGAAAGCCATCGCCTTGAACAGCCGAGAAATGTACGAATACATCAGCGCTACCGTCAGAAGGAGAAATGAAGCCGAAGCCTTTAGAGTCGTTGAACCATTTTACAGTACCAGTTGCCATGTAAATTACCCTTTTATTTTTGTTAAAAGATTTAATTGCAATCTTTCATTAGTAAATTACAGGAGATAACCAAACGGACTACTGAAATAACCTAAGAATATGCAATATAACGTCTCGATTTTAACCTAATACCCCATCAAAATACTACTCTTTAGAATCAATTTACAGAACAGAAGAAAATTATAACTTAATAACTTTCTTATATAGATTTCTACAAATTATATATTATGTAATAACCTCAACGCCCATACCCACAGAAATTTCACCCTGACCATCCGCTATAACATTTTGACCAAAAAATATTTTATTATTTTTCTTGCGATAAGTTAGTAGGGTTTGTGTTGGCTCTTTTTCTCTTTCGGCTGTTTCTAAATTTATACTTGGAATAACGCAACGACTACACGGTTTCACGATACGGTAAACAATATTGCCAATTTTTATTTTTTTCCAACTGTCCTCTGCAAAAGGTTCACAACCTTCCACCACCAGGTTGGGTCTGAACCGGTTCATTGAAACAGGTTTAACTAAACGTGAATTTAATTCATCTAAAGATGCTTGAGAAATTAATAATAAGGGAAAGCCATCGCTAAAAGCCGTTTTGTCGCCTTGTTCAGCAAAATCTAAATCAACCTGTCTAAAACTATCATCTGGAAAATAAACCAGGCGACAACGTGTATCCAATATTTCGCTTAGCCAATTTGCAGCTTCATCACCGGCATCAAGAGATAAACATTGATCACTCCAAACTTTAGCTAAAACCTGGTTACCGGAGGAAGGCACCTCAACGTTCAATGTTTGCATTTTTGAATGCATAAACGCGATTCCATTATTTGAAGTTTCAACCTTAACGAGACACATTGAGGAAAACTTGCGCTGTGTGAGCATAACGCCATTTTCATCAACAACCATCCAGCGCCGATCACCCTGTAATCCAAAAGCTTCGACCGTTGATGTGGTGATATTAATTCCACTACATGATTTTACAGGGTATATCGAAAGCCCACTGACGTGCAGTAAAGTCATATTAATCAACCTGATTAATACATTCTTCGAGTAAGCTTTTCATTTTTTCCAGTCCCTGTTCACGAGCAAACTCAATGTTTCGTTCAGGAATAGCATCGGCATCAGGGTGGTTCTGGATTGCACGCTCAACACTCTCTTCGCGCAAAAGGTGCATCATTGGATATGGAGAACGGTTAGTGTAATTGGCCGGATCATCCAGCTCTGCTCCCTGGAAGCAGTAATTAGGATGGAAACTTGCGATTTGGTAAACACTCTCATAGCCTTGTGCAACAAGTAAATCTTCAGCTAAAGCTAAACACCCTAAAAAAGCATTAAAATCATCTAAGTTTGAAGGAAGAATAATAAGTGTTGTTTCTGTTTCTGCATTTTGATCCAGCCAAATGCATTCCTGAATAACAACATCAAGAAGACGATTAAATTCTGACTCATGTGTAACCTGATAACGCACACGATCATTTTTAATTTCACGCTTGGCAAAAGGACAATAATTATGTCCAACAATAACCGTTTCAAGCCATTTTTTTGTCTGCGCTATAATACGCTGATCATTTTCTATTTGATTCGACATATAACTTAATTATAATTAAAAAAATCAGTATAACGGATTATTATATAAGTGTATTGATTCATTTCTTTCTTTTCAAAAATTATTTTTATTAGGTATTTACATGCAAAAAACAGATGTCCTGATCGTAGGAGCAAGTGCATCAGGCCTTATGTGCGCGATTGAAGCCGCTAAACGTGGTCGCAAAGTCATCGTTATCGATCATGCCAATAAAGCAGGGAAAAAAATTCTAATGTCAGGTGGTGGGCGCTGCAATTTTACAAACTATAATATCGACAGTGAAAACTATATTTGCCACAACCCGCATTTTGTTAAGTCAGCACTAAAAAGATTTAGCCAATGGGATTTCATCGCTCTGGTTGAAGCTTATAACATTCCTTATCATGAACGTGAACACGGTCAATTATTTTGTAATGATAGCTCTAAAGACATTCTTAATTTATTATTAGCAGAATGCAAAAAATTCTCGGTTGATATACGGCTTAATACAAATATCCAAACCATCAAAAAAAATTCCGATAATAGTTTCACCACTCAAACTGGCATTAATGATATTACTTCTCAATCTTTAGTTATCGCAAGTGGCGGCTTATCGATTCCTAAAATGGGGGCAACACCTTTTGGTTATAAAATAGCGGAACAATTTAATATTAAAGTATGGCCAACTTCAGCAGGGCTTGTTCCCTTTACTTTACATAAGCACGATAAAGATATTTATAGTGATTTATCCGGCATCGCGGTTAATAGTATAGTGAAAACCAAAAATATGAGTTTTCGAGAAAATATTTTGTTTACCCATAGAGGCTTAAGTGGTCCAGCTATTTTACAAATATCATCGTACTGGGATGCAGGGGAAAGTGTTGAGATCAATTTATTACCCGATATTGATTTACTTCAGGAGTTAACGCATGCAACTAAAAACCAGCCTCAAATAAAGCTAAAAACGCTCTTATACAAATTATTAGCAAAACGGCTTATCAATATTTTTGTTGAACCTGAATTACTCGATAAACCATTACAAGAACTCTCTAACAAGCAACGACAAGAAATCAGCGACGCTCTTCAAAAATGGAAAATAGCTCCAAATGGTACAGAAGGTTATAGAACTGCTGAAGTGACTATCGGTGGCGTCGACTGTGATGAACTATCCTCAAAAACATTTGAAGCAAAATCCGTCTCTGGCCTTTATTTCATCGGTGAAGTAATGGATGTTAGTGGCTGGCTGGGGGGGTACAACTTCCAATGGTCATGGTCATCAGGCTGGTGTGCCGGCCAATATGTGTAAACAAATGTGACAAAATCAGATATAATTACCCCTTGTTCAAACCTTAATACTGCATGGTTATTTTAGATATGAAATGGTTTTTTAAAATATTTTTTAAGACAATTCGTCTTATCGTTGGCCCAATAATTTTATTCGTCGACAAAATCACAACACCAAGAGGCATTAAACGTCCTGAAAATGAACAACAAAAAATTGATCATGAAGTACGTAACCTCGTGCTTTATCAATTTAAGACATGCCCTTTTTGTATTAAAGTAAAACGCAATAATAAACGTTTGTCTCTGAATATTGAAACGCGTGACGCACAACATAATCAAACACATAGAGAAGAACTACTACAAGGCGGTGGCCAGGTAAAAGTACCTTGTTTAAAGATTGTTGATGACAAAGGTAATGATAGCTGGATGTATGAGTCGGATGAAATTATGCAATACTTACAAGACCGATTTGCGGCATAACAATGCCTAATACTGACTGTGATATTTTTTCTGAGTTACAGTCAGATCCCACACAACTTCTCAAACTTGCAAAATATCGCATGCCCTTTGGCAAGTATGCTAACCGCTTACTAATCGATCTCCCGGAACCCTATGTTGTATGGTTTGCTAACCAGGGCTTTCCTAACGGTGAGCTAGGAAAAATGTTAGCTATCGTACATGAAATTAAAGTAAATGGGCTCGAATACCTGTTTGAACCCTTGCGTTAGACGCGCGACATAAATTTCGCATTCGTTGTATTTACTTTAACCTCTTGTCCCGCTTCCAAATATTCCGGAACTTGAATTTCTAAGCCCGTTGAAAGCGTTGCAGGTTTTGTACGTCCCGCCGCAGTTGCACCTTTAATACCTGGCGCCGTTTCGGTTATGGTTAAAGTAACTGAATGAGGTAATTCTATACCGAGAATGGCGTCATCCATAATTAAAGCAAAAATACCGTCTAAACCTTCTGTTAAATAATTTACCGATTCTTCAATTTCATCGCGATTCAATGTGTACTGGCTATAGTCTTCCATATTCATGAAGGTAAAGGCATCACCATCAACATAAGAAAACTGGACTTGCACTCGATTGCAGTCCGCTTCTGTCAGCATTTCTTCACCTTTAAATGAATCATCCAGTTTTTGATTTGTCTTCAGGTTAGTAAAACGAATTTTATACATCGTAGAACCACCTCGTGAAGATGGGCTTTTTGCATCCACATTTTTTACTAAATGAGGTATGCCTTTTATATCAATAACCATTCCACTTTTAATTTCGTTTGCTCTTGGCACCGTATTTTCCTGCATGAATAAAATGATTATTATACCCTGTTCTGCTTGCTTCTTCAGACTAAAAGCATAGTGAAATACCCGAATATCATCTACAATACGCCTCCCTAACAAAGGCAGCGGACCGACACCTTATTCATGCGGTTCTGATGGTCGTGCTGTATCGCGCTCAACTATTCGTGATATATTCATTCAACGAGATTTATACGATTTATGGACAGAAAAATATCAAAATCGATTAGCTTTAGAAACAGACAATGGTGAGCAACGCGCCATAATAATGAAACGTATAAACCCAAAATATATACTGCGTAACTACATGGCAGAAACAGCCATAAAAAAAGCTGAAAAAAACGATTACACAGAAACAGAACGATTATTTAATTTATTACAAAGTCTTTTTGATAAATAGCCAAAAAATGGAGCCAACCCGGGATTCCCTCCTGAATAGGCACAAAAAACCTCTGCCAGCTACTCATCATAAAACATGGAACGAATAACATGAACACGAAAGAACTGTTAAACCTTATACAAACAAGTCCTGCCGAAGTAGAGTTTGAGCAGGTTATGGCGGTTATAGAAAATGACTATGATTACGTAGCAACACAGTTTTATAATGGTATTGCAAATAATGAAATTGTAAATGAAGCAGGCACCAATGAAGGTTCTTGTAAAATATTCGCATTTGCAGATATTAACGACCTCAATGAATCACAAACTTTAAGCTGCTTTGGTAAATATTACCGCCAAGATGTTTTAGGTAATTTAGCCGGAACCGATCACGCTAATATAAGAAATTTTATGAAATTTGGCTGGCAAGGCATTCACTTTGATAATCCTCCTTTATCAATAAAGAAATAAACATTATTCCGTATCATGAAAATGATACGGTTCCATTTCAACACCAATAAGCTGATGCCCTAAAAGACGAACACAACCTTTATATCTAAATTTACCAGTGCTCGAAAATTCAAACTGATACTCTCGATATATTGAGAGTTGCCCATTAACATTTCTAAGCAAGCGTACCTTTTTTATTGAGACCGTATCATCTAAAAATTCTAACAGTGATTTTTTACAGCTATCTTTTGCATATTGAGTTGCATTTTCTTTCGCGCGAATACTATCCAACCAATACGCTATTAAAAAAACAAGTAGAATAATAATCAACAATTCCATTTTACTTTTATACTTTTTTAGTTGTACTTATTAAATGAAGAATATCAAAGTCTAACCTTTTTATTGAAGATATTATGGAAGCATGTTGTAAAAATTTCAGAAATAAAATTATTTTTTACTCTCAAGATAAATAACAGGAAGAGCCAAACGAAAACAGGTTCCAACATCTTTACGACTTTCAACAGTAATATCGCCGTTTAATAATTTGGCTAATTTTTTAGAAATTGATAAACCCAAACCTGTACCACCATATTTACGCGTTGTTGCACTATCTTCCTGAGTAAACTCATCAAATAGACTTTCAATATACTCACTTGAAATACCTATGCCTGTATCTTTAATTTTGAAGACAACTACATCGCCCTTATTTTCTTTGGAGATATTAAGTTCAACCTTTCCATTGAAAGTGAATTTTGCCGCATTACTTAAAATATTTAATAATATTTGACGAATACGCGTACTGTCGGAATACATCATACCAATACCGTTTTCACATTTAATATTAAATGTATTATTATTTTTTTCCATTAAAGGTTGTGCAGAAGAATTAATTTCTTCAATTAATATCTCAACATCAAAATCCTCTGCGGTTATATCTAGTTGCCCCTCTTCAATTTTAGAAATGTCTAACAGGCTATTAATTAATTTTAACTGGTGGTATGCCGCAGTCTGTATTTTTTTTAAATCTTCGACTAAACTATCCGTATCAATATCACCTGCAACCTCTTCTAACAACTCACTATAACCAACAATAATATTAAGAGGCGTCCGTAATTCATGACTCATGGTCGCCAAGAAAGTATCCTTTGCTTTATTTGATGCAAGTGCATCATCTCTTGCATCAGCAAGTTCTCTTGTTCTTATTTTAACGCGTTCTTCAAGCCGTAGGTGTGATGCTTCTAATTGAGACATCGCTTCATCAACATCCTTTGCTTGAGATTCTGTTAAACGAATAATAAAAAATGCAATAATACTTCCAAACAACAATGCACCACCGCCCAATATAAACACAGATCTTTTTGCTTCTGAATATGACTCTGTTGCATCCATAACCGCTTTTTTAGTCCCATCTGCTTGATAGCGAATCATTTTTTTAAGTTTTTCTATAAACTGCTCCTGTGTAACAAATGTTTTTTGTAAATCTTCCCTGGTGATTATTTTTTCTTTATTATAAATACTGACATCAATTAAATTTATCTGTGCGTTATAAGCCTTTGCCATCGATTTATTAATTTCTTCAAGAATAATTTTTTCTTGAGCATCAAGCTGCATTGATGCAAGCTTATTCCTGGCAGCAATAATACCAAGTGCAAAACTATTAAATTTTGTTTTAGCAAGATCCCGATCAAAAACATCATCCATTAATAAAATATTTCGAAGACTGACCTGGCGTTCGTAAATACCATGTCGCATCGTCATCATTAAATTGGCTTTTACGGTATGCCCTTTTACAATGCTATCTAACTTGCTTTGCATGATCTGAATTCGACTCAAGTCGAAAACAATCATAATCAACATTAATCCCAAAACCAGCGCAAAACTAATGGCTATTTTTTTGGAATGTTTTGAATGCAACATAAATTTAAAAACCAGTTAACCGAAAAAGCAAAAAGACATTATTTGAATATATTTAAGGGGCAGCACAGTTATTTACACATTATTTTAAGTTTGTAGTCTACATATATCGGACACTAAAACCTAGCCTAAAATTTTATTGAAAACCCTATAATAATTAACTGCTTAGCTTACATTCCCCCCTGTAGACCGATTATTTGTAAAATCAATATTAGCGACCTGCTAACGGCTTGCCTTTGCCTAATCAATGTTCTATATTTCGAAACATGTCGAACTATAGAACAAATGATGCACAAGCACTCACCGAGTCATTTAAAGCCTTATCGAATAAAAATAGATTACAGATATTTTTGCGTTTATTAAGCTGTTGCAAGCCAGATACGGTTTACTCTTCCGAAAGGCTCAATGGCTTTTGTGTGGGAGAATTAGGTGAAAACTTATCCGTTGCTCCATCAACCTTATCGCACCATATAAAAGAACTACAACATGCAGGATTAATTACCACCCAGCGTCGCGGTCAAAATGTTGAGTGCTTCATAAACACAGAAAAAGTCGCTGTTTTAAAAAAGCTATTTAATGGCGATATGTTAATACCTACTGAAAAATAAAGAGGAACACCCTATGTCAGATAATTCATCTTGTTGCGGAAGCAATGCTGAAATAGAAGCATCAAACTGCTGCACGGAAAGCAATAATCAACAAAAATCTGATGCCATCCGTAATCAGGTTAGAGAAGATTATGCGAAAGTAGCAGAAGCAAATAACGCTAATGAAGCATGCGGAATCGTAAGCAGTTGCTGCGGTGTTTCTGATGATATTGATATTAATACTTTGAATTCTTTACGCCTGGGCTACTCAGAAAACGATCTTGAAAATGTTCCCGAGGGTGCCGATATGGGTTTAGGTTGTGGTAATCCACGTGCGATTGCAGAGCTATCTCAGGGTGAAACCGTTATCGATCTCGGTAGCGGTGGGGGCTTTGATGCTTTTTTAGCTGCACGTGAAGTGGGTGAAAAAGGAAGTGTCATTGGTATTGATATGACACCCAGCATGATTAGTAAGGCGCGAAATAATGCAGATAAAGCAAACTTCAATAATGTTGAATTTCGCCTGGGAGAAATTGAACACCTTCCAGTTGCAAATGACATGGTAGACGTCATAATTTCAAATTGTGTTATCAACCTTTCACCAAATAAAGCACAGGTATTCCACGATGCTTTTCGTGTATTAAAACCCGGCGGCCGTTTAGCAATATCCGATGTCGTTGCAAGTTGCGAAATGCCAGAAGAAATGAAAAATGATCTGGCTTTATATTCCGGTTGTATGGCAGGAGCTTCGCTAATCCATGAACTAGAAAAATTCATGCAAGACGCTGGCTTTAATGAAATAAAAATCACACCGAAAGATGAATCGAAAGAGTTTATTAAAGATTGGGCACCCGATACAAATGTGACGGATTATGTTTTATCTGCACATATTGAAGCGATAAAGCCTTAAGAATCAGATTTAAGTAGATCTTCTATGATATGAGAACTGACGGAACGGCTCAGGTAAAAACCTTGAGCCATGTCGCAATTATATTGCTTTAACAAATTATATACATATTCAGTTTCTATACCTTCTGCCACAACTTTTAGGCCTAAGTTATGCGCTAAATCAATTGTAGAACGAACTATAGCATCATTACTTTGATCAGAGTCCAGACCAATAACAAATGATTTATCAATTTTAAGTTCATCAACAGGAAGCTGTTTTAGATAAGTCATAGAGGAAAAACCTGTTCCAAAATCATCAATTGACAATTTAATTTCCATTTTATGTAATTGCGTTAATATTTCGATAGCTTGTAATGGATTATCCATCATTGCACTTTCTGTTATTTCTAACTTTAACTTATCACCCGGAAAATTATATTTTCGTAATAAGGTGCGCACTTCACCTATAAAATCAGGATTTTTAAAACTGAACACGGATAAATTAACAGCCACTGACAAATAATGTCCTGACTCATGCCATATAGAAACCTGCTTAATAGATTTTTCTAAAACCCAATACGTTAAATTATTAATTAAGTTTGCTTGCTCAGCCAATAAAATAAATTTTTCTGGAGAAACATTGCCGCGCTCCGGATGATGCCAGCGTGATAAAACTTCAACAGCAACAATATTTTCATGAGTAATATCGTAAATTGGTTGAAAAGCAACAGACAATTGATCATTTTCCATTGCCTCACGAAAATCTCGTGTCATCGAAAGTTTTGAAATACTATGTTTATCTTTCTCTTCGCTATAAACATCAAAACCCAATTTGTTATTTTTAGCTATATACATTGCAATATCAGCATGCCTTAACAAAGTATCGACATCTTCACCGTGTTCCGGGTATACCGCTATACCAATACTTGATGAAACAGAAAGTTCAACACCATCTATATTGATATCTTTCATAAAGATAGAAAGAATTTTTTGTACGGTAACAATGGCTTGCTCTTCATTTGTATTCGGTAACAAAATAGAAAACTCATCGCCACCAATTCTTGCTATAGTATCAACATCACGCAAAACTCGACTTATTTTGTTGCCAATTTCAATTAAGAGATCATCTCCAGCAAAATGTCCTAGCGTATCATTAACATCCTTAAAATTATCCAAATCAAGAATAAGCAAGCTCAGTTCTTGCGATTGTCTTTTTGCAGTATTGATGTCATGAGAAATACGATCCAGTAATAACGTTCTATTTGGTAAAGACGTTAATGAGTCATGCAATGCACGATACTCCAGTTCTTTTTGACGAAGATGAACCTGGTAACTCATATCACCAAAGGCATCAACAAGCTCTTTAGTTTCTTGTGTTCTAACAACAACGATATCATCACTTTTCTTTCCTAATGCTTCAAGTTTAAGTGCTTTGCTCACTAACGCTATTGGTTGAAAAATGAGTCTATCTAAAGACCAGATAATAAATATTGTAAAAAATATCCCAACAAAAGCAATCAACCATAATATTTTATTTTGCTCAGAGCCCAATGAATCATAAAGCTTTATATCATCTATAGCAGAGTCCCCTACAACAGCTTCAAGCATGACAAGTACATTTGTGATGCTATCAAGGCGAGGGGAAATAATTGTTTTCATTATTTTCGCATCAGAACGCCACTCATCTGAATGATGAATAACTTTTACTTTCTTAAACCCATCAAACCATTGTTCTAAAGATTGTAACATTGAAGGTAAGGCATCAATTGTTTCAAAACCAAGTTTGCCATCTGCCGCATATTTCTGAAGCCTTACAAATTTTTTATGTAATAATTTATATATTTCTTCAACATTTTGTTCTTGTATGGGCAATAAATTTTTATCAAATGACCCCACACGATTTGCCAAGTAAAGTCTGAAGTTTAATAAAGCCTGACTCCACAGATGGCGGGCTGTTATTAACGTTTTATATGTTTCAGGATTTTTAATTTGAGTGTTTTCTTGATTTGCTTCGGTAATCAATAAAATAAACTGGCTATTTAATCGATCTCGGTTTGGTTGCATCAAACCGGAACCTATAGAAAAAGAAGGATATTGATTGTTAGGATCTAAACGAACTTTAATTAACTCATTAATAGCTTTACTCAACAAATTCAATTCACCGACGAGCAATTCAACAATCTGCTCACGTTTATATTCCTTGATCCATGGATGCGATTTTAAACGCAGACTAATCTCAGCCGCTTCTTTTATTTTAATAACAGCCTGTTTTTGATATTTCGCATTCTCAGGTGTTAACAAAAACTGATTTAAATCTTTGTAAGAATCTAACAGTTTGCCGCGAATCAAACTTAATGAAACGAGTAAATCACCACGTTCCTGGATGTGTGCCGTCGAATCTTCGTTAAAATCTTTAATGTTTGAATAACCAATTAAAGATATTAAAACAATCAGCAAACTCACCGAAAATGAAAAAATAATTGCCCGATTACGTAAGCTCCTTGTTTCTTCTTTATTCTTTTTATCTTTTTTCCACATTCGCTTTTAACTACCGCTACGCAGGCTCTAGTACATGAATAATCTGACATAATTATTTGATTTTAAGTTAAAAAATTATCAGACTTCAGTTTAATATACAATTAAATACCCCATTTATTATAGAATAATTTAACCAGACATATTTCATTGCATTAGCGATTTTAGATATAATGGTTTGCTTGTATGGCAGCTGGGCTCACATGAATATTGCCTATAATCTGGCTTCTTTTTTATACTTCTAATATTTTACAAATAGGTGACTGTGTGTCTGCATTTGATTTTGTTCCCGGCCAACGTTGGATTAGTAATAGTGAAAGCGAATTAGGCTTAGGCCTCATAGAGTCACTCGATCATCGAACAATCAGCATTAATTTTCCTGCGAGTGATGAAAAGCGTACCTATGCGATGGAGCAAGCCCCATTAAGCAGAGTGAGTTTTGTTGCTGGTGACTCAATTAAAAATGAAAATAATGAAAAATTTACTGTTACTTCGTTAGAAGAACACGATGGCATTATTACTTACAATGTCATCAGCGCAAATGGCAATACAAGTCAGTTATGTGAGACACGGTTAAGTGCCGCAATAAAACTCAACCGACCACAAGACCGATTATTTACTTCACAGTTTGACCCAGAGAAAGCCTATATCCTTCGTCACGATACCTTAAATAAAAAACACGCCTTGGCGAACTCTTCGGTAAATGGATTATACGGTGTACGCATGAGTTTAATTCCTCATCAACTTTATATCGCCCATGAAGTAGCACAAAGACCATCCCCACGCGTTTTGCTGGCTGACGAAGTAGGTTTAGGCAAAACCATTGAAGCAGGATTAATTTTACATCACCAACTTATTTCTGGGCGAGCACAACGAATATTAATCGTCGTTCCCGATGCATTGCTACACCAATGGCTTGTAGAAATGTTACGTCGCTTTAATTTAAAATTCAGTTTGTTTAATGAAGAACGTTGTGCATCATTAGATGAAGAAAATGGATTGAATTCTGATGAAGATGTTGATGCCCTCGATCAAACAACAAACCCTTTTCATAGTGAGCAACTCGTTTTATGTAGTTTAGATTTTCTAATGCAAAACCCACATCGTCACCAACAAGTCGTTGGTGGAGAGTGGGATACATTAATTATTGATGAAGCCCACCATCTAAAATGGGATGAAAATAATGTTAGCCCCGAATACCAACTTATGGATACCTTAGCACAAAATACACCAAGCGTATTATTGTTAACGGCAACGCCAGAACAACTTGGGCCTTCAAGCCATTTTGCGCGTTTACGTTTGCTTGACCCTCACCGTTTCCATAGTCTTGAAATGTTTTTAGCCGAAGAATCACATTATTCAAAATTAGCAGAAACAGCAGAATTATTAATTGATGATCAATTGTTAGAACAACATGACATTGATGTTCTAGACGAGTTTATTCCACACGAGCGCAAAGATTTATTAACACAACTGTCTTCTAGAAAGGACCTCAGTCAAACAAAACAAAAAATTATTGACCTGTTAATAGACCAACATGGTACCGGCCGTGTTTTATTCCGTAATACACGTCACGCAATTAAAGGCTTTCCCGAGCGCCAGGTAAATGGTTATGCTTTAAGTGCCTGTGAAACTTATTCCTCTTTATTTACAAAAATATTTAATACAGAAGAGAAAAAAGAACAATTTTCACTGGACTTTAATCGTCGTTATGCAGAATTAATGTTAACGCCTGAAGTCGCCTATCAAAGCTTAAAAGATCTTGGTATAAAAATATTAAAAGATGCGCCACACTGGACAAACTTTGATCCGCGTTTCCCATGGATACTACATTTACTCAAAGAACTGAAAAACAAAAAAGTATTAGTTATATGTGCTCATGCAGAAACCGCACTTGAACTTGAGGACTTACTAAAAAACAAACACGCCATTCGCGCCTCTGTTTTTCATGAGAATTTAAGTATTATTGAACGCGATCGTGCAGCCGCTTATTTTGCAGATGAAGAAGATGGCGCTCAAGTATTAATCTGTTCTGAAATTGGTAGTGAAGGTCGTAATTTCCAGTTTTCTCATAACCTGGTTTTATTCGATCTCCCTTTAAACCCGGACTTACTTGAACAGCGTATCGGTCGACTTGATCGTATTGGGCAAAAAGAAATCATTCAAATTCATATACCCTACATAAAAGAATCTGCGCAAGAAGTTTTATTCCATTGGTACAAAGAAGGCTTAAATGCCTTTGCCGCAACATGTCCTGCCGGACAAGGTATGATTGCACAACTTGGCTCAGAGCTATACCAGCAACTAGAACAATCCAGCTATAATGTGGACAATGTAATTTCCCTGATTGATAAGGCCAAACCTTTATATAACGAGATCAATACGGAGTTACAAAAAGGACGAGACCGTCTGTTAGAAATGAATTCTTTCCGCAAGCCGGTAGCAGAAAAAATCATCAACGCCATTCAAGAGATTGAAGATAATAAAGAACTTGAAGACTATATGTTACGTGTCTGCGATAGCTACGGTGTTGAGCACGTTGATCATAGTGATCACAGCTATGTATTACACCCCGGCAATCACATGTTAACCCCCCACTTTCCTGAAC
>Ga0316207_10000353_pt1 | contig 81525 bp, 82 predicted proteins | sample 6weekpyrite_MG_FD_204943 | JGI IMG/M metagenome (GOLD analysis project Ga0316207, IMG submission 204943) | Microbial mat bacterial communities from mineral coupon in-situ incubated in ocean water Damariscotta River, Maine, United States -... | ecosystem: Environmental > Aquatic > Marine >...
GATAAACAAAGTTTCTTACATGCTGAAGGTAGAGGAAGCCTGAGATGCGTTTAAATACACTCAAGCCAGCTGCTGGCAGTAAGCAGAATCCAAAACGTCGTGGCCGTGGTATCGGTTCGGGTCTTGGCAAAACCGGTGGCCGTGGTGTTAAAGGTCAGAAATCTCGTTCAGGCGGTATGCCTAAGATCGGTTTTGAAGGTGGTCAAATGCCAATTCAACGCCGTTTACCAAAACGTGGTTTTACATCACGCGTTGGTATGACAACCGCTGAAGTTCGTTTAAACGAATTGGCGATGGTTGCTGATGGCGTAGCTGACATCATGTCACTTAAAGCAGCTAATGTTTTAGGTAACAATGTTAAACGAGCTAAAGTGATTTTATCAGGCACTATTGATAAAGCTGTGACTGTTCGTGGTTTACGAGTAACAAAAGGCGCGCGCGAAGCAATCGAAGCGGCCGGCGGCAAGATCGAAGATTAATGTCGGCGTCAGGAGCAGCAATGGCCGGAGGTTTAGGTGGCGCAGGTCGTCTAACTGAGATACGCCAACGTATTTTTTTCCTGCTCGGCGCTTTATTAGTTTTTAGAATTGGTACGTTCTTACCCGTTCCTGGTGTTGACCCTGTTGCGATGGGGGCATTATTTGACCAGCAGCGTGACAGTATCCTTGGCATGTTTAACATGTTCTCAGGTGGTGCTTTAGAACGTATGTCGATTTTTGCGCTTGGCATCATGCCGTATATCTCGGCATCGATCATTATGCAGCTGTTGACAGTTGTATTGCCGAAACTAGAGCAAATGAAGAAAGAAGGCGAAGCAGGTCGTCGTAAGATTACAGCGTATACTCGTCGTGCAACGGTTGTATTAGCTAGTTTTCAGGCTGTTGGTATCGCCTTTGCTTTGCAAGGCCAGAATATTGCTGGTCAGGCTGTTGTTCCTGTTGGTGGTAATGCCTTTATCTTTACTGCGGCAGTTACGTTAGTCACTGGTACCATGTTCCTGATGTGGTTAGGTGAACAGATTACTGAGCGAGGTATCGGTAACGGTATTTCGATGATTATTTTTGCTGGTATCGTTGCAGGATTACCTGCGGCAATTGGCGGTACTTTAGAGCTATCTCGTACTGGACAACTCGCGCCCGTATTAGTGTTGTTCTTAATAGTATTAGCGATTGCGGTTACCGCATTTGTGGTATTTGTTGAACGTGGGCAACGCCGAATTACGGTGAACTACGCGAAACGTCAGCAAGGTCGCAAGATGATGGGTGGTCAAACATCTCACTTGCCATTAAAACTGAATATGGCTGGCGTAATTCCACCTATTTTTGCTTCGAGCATTATTTTGTTCCCAGCAACAATCGGTAGTTGGTTAGGTAGAACACCAGGTTTTGAATGGATTGCTGATGTCGCAGCGAAACTTGGACCAGGGCAACCGTTGTATGTCACGTTTTATGCAGCAGCGATTATGTTCTTCTGCTTTTTCTACACTGCTTTGGTGTTTAACTCGAAAGACACCGCAGACAACTTGAAGAAGTCGGGTGCCTTTATTCCGGGTATTCGACCTGGTGAGCAAACCGCCAAATATGTTGATGGAGTTTTGGGTAGATTAACAATGGTGGGTGCGATTTATATTACCGCTGTGTGTTTGTTACCTGAGTTTTTGATTTTGTATTGGCAAGTGCCTTTCTACTTCGGTGGGACATCATTGCTGATTATTGTAGTTGTTGTAATGGATTTTATGGCCCAAATGCAGTCTCACCTGATGTCTCATCAGTATGAAGGCATGCTGAAAAAGGCCAATATGAAGGGCGGATTACGCTAAATATAGCTTAGTCGTAACCTGCTAATTAGTTGAATTTTAAAGAATTACTGGAGTAAACTGATGAAAGTTCGCGCATCTGTAAAACGTATGTGTCGTAATTGCCGCGTTGTTCGCCGCAAGGGTGTCGTGCGTGTCATTTGTAAAAATGGCCGTCATAAGCAACGTCAGGGTTAATACCTCGATTTGCATTGGTTTTCGTCAGTAAAATCAGTATAATTGCGGGCTTTTCTGCCAGGGGTGCTGGACAGGAATTGGCCGCGTAAGCGTTTGAAAGTTGGAGATAAGTGAATGGCCCGTATAGCAGGCATTAATATACCGCCTCACAAGCATACTGTAGTTGCCTTAACGTCAATTTTTGGCATTGGTAACAGTCTTGCTAAGGCAATCTGTGCTGATTCAGGTGTTGCACCTGAATTGAAAGTGAAGGATCTGACTGAAGAGCAGGTTGAATCACTGCGTACAGAAGTTGCAAAGTTCAGTATTGAAGGTGACTTGCGTCGTGAAGTATCCATGAACATTAAGCGCCTGATGGATTTGGGCTGCTTCCGTGGGTTACGTCACCGTCGTGGACTACCACTGCGTGGCCAACGTACTAAAACTAACGCCCGTACTCGTAAAGGTCCGCGTAAGCCGGTCCGTCGTTAATAGACACAGGATAACAGGTAATACTTATGGCTAAGCCAGCTACCAAGACCCGCAAAAAGGTCAAGAAAAACGTTGTTGATGGGATCGCGCATATTCACGCTTCCTTTAATAACACAATCATCATGGTCACCGACCGTCAAGGCAATGCCCTTGCATGGGCGACTGCTGGTGGTTCCGGATTCCGTGGTTCTCGTAAGAGTACACCTTTTGCTGCACAGGTTGCCGCTGAACGCGTAAGCAAAATGGTGGAAGACATGGGTATGAAGAATATGGAAGTCAACGTAAAAGGTCCTGGTCCAGGTCGTGAATCAGCGGTTCGCGCTTTTAACAACCATGGCTTTAAAATCACTAACATTACTGACGTGACCCCGATACCACATAATGGTTGTCGACCACCGAAGAAACGTCGCGTTTAAGCAGGAGAGATAAAAGTGGCTCGTTATATTGGACCTAAATGTCGCCTGTGTCGTCGCGAAGGCGAAAAGTTATTTTTGAAAGGCGAAAAATGTTACAGCAGTAAATGTGCAATGGAAAACCGCGCGTTCCCACCGGGACAGCATGGTCAACGTCGTACACGTCTTTCTGATTACGCTACTCAGTTGCGTGAAAAGCAAAAATTACGTCGTATTTACGGTGTGCTAGAAAAGCAATTCCGTATGTACTACAAAGAAGCTGACCGTCGTAAAGGTTCTACAGGTGAAAACTTGTTACAACTTTTAGAATGTCGTCTTGATAACGTTGTTTACCGTATGGGCTTCGGTATTTCACGTGATGAAGCGCGTCAGCTAATTCGCCACTGTGCAATCAGTGTGAATGGTAGTCGGGTTACTATCCCTTCTTACCAAGTGAATGCGAGTGATGAAATTGCTGTTCGTGAAAAATCGAAAGCACAGTTGCGTATTAAGAATGCAGCACAAATTTCAGAGCAACGTTCAATTCCAGAATGGCTAGATGTTGATGCAGCTAAATTGGCTGGTGTGTTCAAGTCTGTACCTGAGCGCAATGACTTGTCATCTGACATTAATGAACATTTAGTTGTTGAACTTTACTCTAAGTAAAAATCATTTAATTGGATAATTAAAAGAGGCCTTATATATGCAAGGTTCTGTTACGGAATTCCTGAAACCACGAGTTGTTGATGTTCAGGTTAAAGATGATTTACACGCAAAAGTGACGCTTGAGCCACTTGAGCGCGGTTTTGGTCACACGTTAGGTAATGCCTTGCGTCGTATTCTTTTGTCATCCATGCCAGGTTGCGCGGTGACAGAGGTTGAAATCGATGGTGTTCTTCATGAATACACTTCAATTGAAGGTGTTCAAGAAGATGTGATTGATATTCTGCTTAATCTTAAAAACCTTGCGATTGTTTTAAATGGCCGTGATGAAGTTAGTCTGACTTTAAGTAAATCAGGTATCGGTCCTGTTACAGCAGGTGATATTCAATTATCACATGATGTTGAAATCCATAATCCGGATTTAGTTATTGCTACCTTGACTAAGGAAGGCAATATTAACATGACGATCAAAGTTGAACGTGGTCGTGGTTATGTTCCTGCTGCACAACGCGTTAGCTTTGAAGAAGAAGATCGTCCTATTGGTAACTTACAATTGGATGCCTCTTTCAGCCCAGTTCATCGTGTGAATTACACTGTTGATAGCGCGCGTGTTGAACAGCGTACTAACCTTGATAAGTTGATCTTTGACGTTGAAACAAACGGCACGATTGACCCGGAAGAAGCGATTCGTCGTGCGGCTAATATCTTGCGTGACCAGCTTTCTATCTTTGTTGACCTACAAGGTAACGAAGAATCTGAACCTGAAGCAAAAGAAGATGAGATTGATCCAGTTCTTCTACGCCCAGTTGATGATCTGGAATTAACAGTTCGCTCAGCCAACTGTTTGAAAGCGGAAAATATTTATTACATCGGTGACCTTATTCAGCGTACAGAAGTTGAGTTGTTGAAAACGCCTAACTTAGGTAAAAAGTCACTGACTGAGATTAAAGAAGTCCTAGCGCAACGTAGTTTGTCGTTGGGAATGCGTCTTGAAAACTGGCCACCAGCTAGTTTGCAAGAAAAAGAAAAGCAAACTGCTTAATTAGGCAGTCTGAATAGACTATTATTTGAGGTACTAACGATGCGACATCGTAAATCAGGTCGTCAATTAAATCGCAACAGCAGCCACCGTAAGGCTATGTTCCGTAACATGGCAGCGTCATTGATGCGTCATGAATTGATTAAAACTACTTTACCTAAAGCGAAAGAACTGCGCCGCGTTGCAGAGCCGCTAATCACACTTGGTAAGAGTGATAGTGTGGCAAATCGCCGTTTAGCATTTTCGCGTTTACGTGATCGTGAGATTGTTACCAAGTTATTTGGTGAACTAGGTCCACGCTACTTAGAACGTCCTGGTGGTTACTTGAGAATCATGAAGTGCGGTTTACGTGCTGGTGATAAGGCGCCAATGGCTTATGTCGAGCTTGTTGATCGTCCTGAAGTTGATACAGATGAAGTGGAAGTTGTTGAGTAAGTAACTTTCTCTTTTTTGAATTAGCTCATAGAACCTTGTGGGTTCATTATGAGCACCTCAACCATCTACGATGGTTCGAGGTAAAAACCGAGCTTTGCTCGGTTTTTTTATGCCTGAAATTAGGCACTAAAACCTCTTCGAGATTCATTAAGTACCACTTCAACCTGCTTAGCAGGTTCCGGTCGAGCTCGTAATGACAGTCCGTTTAGCATTTTTGTGCTATTTGCTAGCAATCAGATGATTCCATGCTATGATCGAAGTGTTGAGGCTATTGACGTATTGTTTAAACTATTTGTCTAGGATGGAACCTAGAGGAAAAATAAAATGAATCAAGAGGTTGTTAAGTTTTCTGAGCGGTTAAATGCTGCTCTCGATGATGCTGGTGTACCGCAAAAGGGCATGGGGCGACAGTCATCACTGGTGCGTATGCTTGGTATTAGCCATCGTGTCGCCAAAAAATGGTTAGATGGTTCGGAGTTCCCGCCCACTTCTAAAATGGTCAAGTTATCTACTTTATTAGATGTCCGTTCAAATTGGTTGTTTTCAGGTCAAGGTGAAATGCGCTCAGATACGCGTAATAATTTTAGCGAATCAGAGCAAGAAGTATTTCGTCATGCCGGTGAATTAAGCCAAGAGGCATTTGAAGTGGCATCGGACTGGATGAAATTGCCACAGCAGCAACGCAGCGCACTACGCAGGGTTATCAAGGAACTAGGTAGTACGGCATTAAGCGATTAGTGAGTGCTGTGCTGTTCGTTTTGTAATTGTTCGAGACGATAGCCATGATGATAGATGGCACTAATTCGCCAACCATTTTCTGGCACAAGCCCCAATTTATTACGGATACGGCTAATATGTGTGTCGGCTGTACGCGTATTGATATCTTGGCTGTGTCCCCAAACGCTTTCTAGCATGTGTCCGCGCGATACAATACGGCCGATATTGCGGAACAAAAATAGCACTAATTCGAATTCTTTTTGAGTTAGTTTAATTGCATCACCATTACGCATGATGCTATTGCTCGATAGGTTAATAGAGTAATCACCAAACTGAAGGTTTGCCTCTTGATTACCGAGTACATTGGCGCGACGAGCGATAGCGCTGATGCGTGCCATCATTTCGCGTTCACGAATGGGCTTAGTTAGGTAGTCGTCAGCACCGAGTGAAAGAATTTTAACGATGTCATCTTCATTGTCGCGTTGCGTCATGAAAATAATCGGAATTTGCCAACTTAGGTTTTCTCGTGCCCAGCGCAATACGCCTTCACCATCAATGTCAGGTACCATCCAGTCGAGCACCAATAGATCAAAAGAGTCTTGTTTAAGTGCATTAATTAGCTGGCGTCCATTGCTGAAATGGATGCATTGGTAACCACGTTCTTCTAGCCATAGGCTAACAAGCTTGGCGATATGTTCCTCGTCTTCGAGCAATGCAATTCGCATCGCTACCCCCTGTATTGTTTATCCGTAGAGTGCTCTTATACCACTCATTGTACATGGCTTTTATGAGTAAGCTAGTCTGCTATACCCCTTGTTAATAAAGGGGTTATCGGCAGAAGTTGTACCGGCTTAAGCTTTTTTTAGCAGGGGAGCGAGGAATTGACCAGTATAAGATTTTTGGTGTTTGGCGACCGTTTCAGGCGTGCCTTCTACCAATATTTCCCCGCCCTGATCGCCACCTTCAGGGCCAAGGTCGATAATCCAGTCGGCCGTTTTAATGACATCTAAATTGTGCTCAATAATGACAACGGTGTTGCCGTGATCGCGCAATCGGTATAACACCGCGAGCAATTGGCGAATATCGTGGAAATGTAGTCCAGTGGTGGGCTCATCGAGGATATATAGGGTTCGGCCAGTATCTCGTTTCGATAACTCTCGGGATAGTTTCACACGCTGCGCCTCACCGCCTGAGAGGGTAGTTGCATTCTGACCAAGGCAAATATAGGTAAGACCTACATCCATCAAGGTTTGCAGCTTACGGGCGACCACAGGGACGTTGGCATAAAAGGCCAAACCTTCTTCTACCGTCATTTCTAATACTTCGTGGATATTTTTGCCTTTATAGCGAATATCCAGCGTTTCACGGTTGTAGCGCTTGCCTTTGCAAATATCACACGGAACGTAAATATCGGGCAGGAAGTGCATCTCTACCTTAATAACCCCATCACCTTGGCAGGCTTCGCAGCGACCACCTTTTACATTAAAGCTGAACCGACCCGGTGTATAACCACGTGAACGAGCCTCGGGTGTTTGCGCAAATAGATCACGGATTGGGGTGAAAAGACCGGTGTAGGTAGCGGGATTGGAACGTGGCGTACGACCAATGGGGCTTTGGTCAATATCAATGACCTTGTCGAAGTGATCAAGGCCTTCGATGGCATCGTGCGGAGCGGGTTCATCACCAACGCGGTTAATGCTCAAGTGTGCTGCACGGTATAAGGTATCGTTAATCAGGGTCGACTTGCCTGAACCAGACACGCCTGTGATACAGGTCATGAGCCCCACAGGGATGTTTGCATCCACACCTTTGAGGTTGTTACCGGAAGCACCGCGCAGGCTGATTTTGCGATCTGAGTCATTGCGGGTGCGTTCGGTGGGTATTTCGATAGATTCCTTTCCTGATAAGTATTTGCCAGTAAGTGAACCCTTACTTTTTAGTAAGTCATCAAAGCTACCTTGGGCAACGACATGGCCACCATGGACGCCTGCACCGGGGCCAATATCCACGACGTGATCTGCACAGCGAATCGCATCCTCATCATGCTCAACGACGATCACGGTATTACCAAGATCGCGTAGGTAGAACAGCGTATCTAATAAACGCTGGTTATCGCGTTGGTGTAGGCCAATTGAAGGTTCATCGAGCACATACATCACACCGACTAAACCGGCTCCAATTTGGCTAGCGAGGCGAATGCGTTGCATCTCGCCACCGGAGAGTGTTTCGGCACTGCGTTCTAAGCTAAGGTAATTGAGGCCGACATTGATTAAAAAACTCAAACGTTGGTTAATTTCTTTAAGAATTTTACTGGCAATTTCGCCGCGACGCCCTGTGAGCGTGAGCTCGGTGAAAAATTCGCAAGCCTTATCAATCGGTAGGGCGGTAACCTCATCAATACGGTGTTCGCCAACAAAAACATGCCGCGCAGCCGTTGTTAAACGACTGCCATGACACTCAGTGCAAGATTGATGACTCACGTATTTACTAAGTTCTTCACGCACCGCGTTGGATTCTGTTTCGCGGTAGCGGCGTTTCATGTTCGGGATAATACCTTCGAAAGTGTGTTTGCGTTTTTTGCCCTTACCGCGTTCACTGAAATAGGTGAAGTTGATTTCTTCATCGCCACTGCCGTGTAAGAGTACCGTTTGTATATCTTCCGGTAAATCTTCGTAATTAAGCTCAATATCGAATTTATAATGCTTAGCAAGATCCTTTAATAACTGGAAATAATAGGCATTACGACGATCCCAACCACGAATAGCACCTCCAGCCAGTGATACCTCTGGGTGCTTCACAACGCGAGAAGGGTCGAAAAATTGTTGTACGCCAATACCATCACATTCAGGGCAAGCGCCGACGGGGTTATTAAAGGAAAATAAGCGTGGTTCCAGTTCAGCGATGCTGTAGCCACATTGGGGACAGGCAAACTTGGCAGAAAAATCAATGTCAGGTTGGCTGCTATCCATCCAGGCAACACGGGCAATACCATCAGTAAGACCAATGACGGTTTCAAATGATTCGGCGAGGCGTTGTTTAATATCGTCGCGTACTTTAAAGCGATCCACGACAACTTCAATAGTGTGTTTTTTTCGTAAATCCAGTTCGGGTGGTTCATCAAGTTCAAAGATCTCGCCATCAATACGTGCACGGATATAACCTTGCGAGCGAAGTTCAGTGAGTAATTTATGATGTTCACCTTTACGCCCTTGTACCACAGGGGCGAGTAACATCATTCGCTGGCCTTCTTCGAGCTCCAGGACGTGATCAACCATTTGACTGATGGTTTGTGCATCGAGTTTGGTGTCATGCTCGGGACAACGTGGTTCGCCAACACGGGCAAATAGTAGGCGCAGATAATCATAAATCTCTGTTACTGTGCCGACGGTAGAACGCGGATTGTGCGAGGTAGACTTTTGTTCAATGGAAATCGCCGGAGACAAGCCTTCGATATGGTCGATATCAGGTTTCTCCATAATAGAAAGGAATTGGCGCGCATAGGCCGATAGCGACTCAACATAGCGTCGTTGGCCTTCGGCATAGATGGTGTCAAAAGCTAATGAAGACTTCCCTGAGCCGGATAAACCGGTAATAACAATCAATTTATCGCGGGGTAAATCGATATCGATATTTTTCAGGTTGTGAGTTCTTGCGCCACGGAGGCTAATCTTGTCCATTGAATTTCCAGCAGTTCAGTCAACCTGCTAATATACGCTGATTTGCCGTATTCAGGCAAAGTGGAATTTTAATGCAATCAAAAGAACAACAAAGCATGGAAAATAGCTCGTCGGGTATGAATCGCGTTGAACGACGCGCCTCAATGTCGCTTGCCGCTATCATGGCGACCCGTATGTTGGGTTTATTCATGATCTTGCCTGTATTTGCCCTCTATGCAGAATCACTGCCTGATGCGACACCACTGCTTATCGGTATCGCAATCGGTATCTACGGACTGACGCAGGCGTTGTTGCAAATCCCTTTTGGCATGGCCTCTGACAAATTTGGTCGTCGTCGCATGATTACATTGGGTTTGATTCTATTTGCGATTGGTAGTGTGGTGGCCGCAAGTGCCGATAGCTTAATCGGTATTATCATTGGGCGTGCTCTACAAGGTGGTGGAGCTGTTGCCGCTGTGATCATGGCATTAACAGCTGATCTGACTCGTGAAGAACAGCGTACTAAGGCAATGGCGGTTATTGGCATGAGTATTGGTGGGGCGTTTACTTTAGCCCTAGTGATTGGCCCGCTATTAAATAGCTGGATTGGTATTTCAGGGATTTTTTGGTTTACCGCGGCATTGGCTTTACTTGCCATGCTGGTTCTTTGGACGCAAGTACCGCAACCTGCACAGAGCCACATGCATCATGATGCACAATTAGATCCGGGACTGACCTGGAGCGTGTTGAAAGATACACAGCTATTGCGTCTTGATGCAGGCATCTTGATTTTACATACGATTCTCACCGCCATCTTTATCGTTGTGCCTTTTGTACTGCGCGACAATCTTGGCATTGAGGTGGGGCTGCATAGTTGGGTTTACTTGCCGGTGCTGTTGTTATCAGCGGGTGCGATGGTGCCGTTTATTATCATCGCCGAGAAAAAGCGTAAGATGAAGTTGATCTTTGTTGGCGCAATTACGGTGCTGGGTTTTAGCTTGCTGGGCATGAGTCAGTGGTATGAAAGTGCAACGGTCTTTTTCATCTTGCTTTGGTTGCTTTTTACCGCGTTTAATTTTCTTGAAGCGAGTCTTCCGTCATTGGTTTCGAAAACGGCACATGCTGCGCGTAAGGGCACGGCAATGGGTGTTTATTCGAGTTCACAATTCTTAGGTGCCTTTATTGGCGGCAGTGCTGGCGGCTGGCTTTATGGTGAGTTAGGCATTAGCAGTGTTTTCTTGTTTTTAGCTTTATTTATAGGTGTTTGGTGGATCTTAGCTATTACGATGCGCCCGCCTGCTTACCTTGCCAATCTTGTGATGCCGGTGCAAGACCTTGATGAATCTCAAGCAAGCACGCTCGCCGCCGAGCTTGAAACGGTGGCGGGGGTTGTTGAGGTGGTCATTATTACAGAAGAAAATGAAGCGTATTTAAAGGTGGACAACCAACTTTTAGACCAAGATACCCTGCATGAATTATTACCCTCTCAGTAAAATCAGCGGCTTACTAAATACATTATTAAAATAAGTATTTTTCTCTTGCCAGCGGGGCGCTACGTTGACATAGTAGCTTCACGGATTGTTTCATTTTGGGGCAGACGCATAAAACTAATCAGAACGAGTTTGATTAAATCAGCCGTTCTTTAACGCAGAGAGAAAGGGGAAACGAATATGGCTCGCGGAGTTAATAAAGTTACGTTAATTGGTCACTTGGGTGCAGACCCAGAAGTACGTTACATGCCAAATGGCGGCGCAGTTGCTAATGTGACTATCGCAACGACTGAATCTTGGAAAGACAAATCATCAGGCGAACAACAAGAAAAAACCGAATGGCATCGGGTGGTGTTTTTTGCGCGTCTTGCGGAGATTGTCGGTGAATACCTGAAGAAAGGTTCTCAAGTTTATGTAGAAGGTCGCCTACAAACACGTAAATGGCAGGATAAAAGCGGTGTTGATCGTTACACCACAGAAATTGTTGCCAATGAAATGCAAATGCTCGGTGGCCGTGGTGGTGCAGGTGGCGGCGCAGGCGCAGGTTCTTCTGCTGGCGGTTATGGCGGTGGGCAGGCTCAAGCAGCACCCGCAGCGGCAGCAGCTCCGGCAGCGGCAGCCAGTGCGGCACCGGTTGCAGCAGGCGGTGGCTATGATGATTTTGATGATGACATTCCGTTCTAAGATTATGATGTCAGAATCGACAGTTTAGATTTAACACAACGCCCAGCATATCGCTGGGCGTTGTTGTTTTAAAAGTTAAAAATATCCAAGGAGTGGTTATATGTTCCGCAAAACTCAAATAGCAGCGCTCACTTTTATTATGCTGTTTTCTTTCGCCGTTACTGCTCAGGCAGAGCCCGAGCAGGGAATGAATAACCAGCGACTCGGCGAACTCATAAAGCGCATTGACGAATCAGCACAAGGCAAGGCGGGTTTTTGGCGCTTCATTGTTGAAGGCCGTGAGGTAACAGTGATCACGGATGAGCGTGCCAATCGCATGCGTATTATTGTGCCTATCGCCCCTGCCGCGAAAATCTCAAATGAAAAATTAATTCGTATGATGCAAGCAAATTTTGATTCCGCACTTGATGCTCGTTACTCCATCGCAAAAGATATTATCTGGTCTGCCTTTATTCATCCGTTGCGCGAATTAGAAAATGAAGAATTTCTATCCGGTGTTGGGCAAGCCGTTAATCTTGCACTGACCTATGGTGAGAATTATAGCTCGGGTGCTTTGGTCTTTGGTGGTGGCGATAGTCAGGCACTGCAACGCAGAGAATTGATTGATGAGTTGTTGAGAAAGGGGACGATTTAGGAAGGAGTGCTAGGTGTTTGGAGTCAGAGCAAAAAATATTTATATTTTTCTAGGGTTTTTACTCTAACTCTAATATTGAATTGGGCATTTGATTCGGTTGTTATATTTTGCGGATTGGCGTAGCGGCTTTTTACGTAAGCCAACATCGATAATAAAATGAACTTATTCGTGCGCGAAACTTAGCCAACCAGTAATAATATATTTATCTTGTGTAGGTGAAACCACACCTTTATGGGTATGAGTGAAATCAGTAGGCCAGATTAATGTATTACCTTTGTGCGGTGTGGCTGTGTAATTCTGGTAGGTAAAATGTGTCCCCCCTTGATCTGTTACGTCATTAAGATAAGTCATCCAGACTAGGGCTCGTTGACTAGACATGAGATTGGTCCGCTCAAAGTGTGGTAATTTAAATCCACCACCAGGTTTGTAATGCTGAATAATAGGGGACTCACCTAGTTCCAACGGTGCGAGGGTGCGTAGAATTTCATGTTGAGCCACATATTGGTCGAGACACTTTTTTAGCGATTGATAGTAATCAGGAATACGATATTGCACGGCTAAGTCATCAGGAACCATGACCAAACCAAGGTCAAATGAATCTTTTTTCTTAGTGTCGACACTGTAATCATTATCGATACCCAGTTTACCGCGTGAGACAAGTCCTTTTTGGTTACAAACCTCATGGAGCTTGACGAGATTGTCACAGATTTCTGTATCTATTTTAAATTCACCGATAAATTGCATTCTTTGTAGCTCCTTTCGCCTTGTTTAGGGAATAAAAATTTATTACTGTAATTAGATATTTGGGGTTAGAGTAAAAATCCATGAAGAATAGTTTTAACTCTGAACTCAATATTAAACTTTTACGATGTATCGGCTGGCTGTATATTAATGCTTAACAAGGCACCGGAAAAACAGGGGTATTCCAGAACACAACACGCCCTAATAAAGGCGTTTCGAATAATGATGGTTTACCACATTCTCTTTAAATATTATGCCGTCATCAATTCATCGTCATCTAAATCTTCAGGGATGATTTCAACTGATGCAAAAGCATCACTTAACAAGGGTGTGAGTTTGTTTAGTAGCTTTAGATCTTCTTCACTGAATCCGTGACGATCTTCACTGATCATAATTAACATTCCCCATGTTTTATTGTTATGAACGATGGGAAGCAATAAGCATGATTCACTATTAATGATCTTTAAATTTAAGCTACGCATTAACCGCTCAGTTGGTCTGCTATTGCTAAATTTTTCAATATCATTAATAACAAGTGATTCTTGAGTTTGAACAATCTGCATGGGTGTGTGCTGCGCACGAATATCTTGTTTGTTTAATATTTTTGCCCATGACTGGGGTTGCGCGCTTAATAATTCCATGTGCTCGAAGTCACCATCAAGTTTATATAGCGCCATCCACACGAGCTTGAATAGCTCTCGACTTTCATTCCAAATAGCTTCAAGCGCTTTCTTATGGTCGTTGGCAGTACGGATATTATCTACCATTGATAAAACCAAACGTGTGCGCATGGAAAGGTTATTGATTGCGTGTGAAAGCGTACCAATTTCATCTTGGCTGTTAACCTGCATTTGGTAACCAAAATCGCCACTCGATACGCGGACACACCCGGCAACGGCATGTTTAATGCGGTGCGTAACGCCAAAATAGAACCATAACAAACCGATTACTGCCATTAGCACTAATATGCCCATCGCGATATAGCTGGTTTTTTCCATACGCTGTGTTTGTGAATTAATATTTTCTTTTAAGGTGATAATGGATGTATCCATTATTTGTTGTAGTTGTTGTTGGTGGTTGCGAATATATTCAGTGCCCCATTCAAGTCTTGGTTCGGCTTTATTCGGGCCTAATTTTTCATTTAGCTCTGAATAGAATGTTTTCCATGCCATTGTCATGACTTTAAATGTGTTATCGAGCTTTTCTGTCCGCAAGCTGACATTGAGCATCTTGAAGATATCAGATGATGAACGCTCGTAATAATCGTTGCCGGTTAGGGTAATGAGTTCATCCATGCGTTCAATATCAACACTAAAATCGGTGTAGAAAACGATTAGATCTCGGTTGTAATCCGAAAAGCTTCTCGGTGCATTTTCTAGATATTGCTCGCTACGATGAAATATACTCTCGCTGAGAGTATTAACTTGCGCAAGGCGGCTTACTAATTGTTGGTTAACACGTCCTTCATTAAGGGCGTAAATCATAAAACCAAGGGTGATGATAGAAACGAGTGCTAATCCAGTTAGTACAGAAAACACTTTGAATTCCAAGCCAAAGAAATTCCTCATGGCACTTCTCCATTTATATTATTTTATAATTATTATTTTATTATCATATATGACATCACTTCTTTGAGGATGTTCATATGTAGTTAATGAGAAAAGTGTAGGCTATAAATTTGAAAATGAAAGAAAATACGGCGTTATTTTAGGTTTTTTACCTAAAAAACGTTGTTGGAATTGTTTTAGTAAGAACGATTAACGGAAAATTCTGCAAGTGTTTCTAGTGCGTCACGGTAATTTGAATCAGGTAATTTATCTAATGCCTTGATGGCTTCTATAACCGCTTCCTTTGCAGCTTGTTCGGTGTAAGTAATGGCACCACTTGATTCGACTGCTTTTTGCACAGCTTCAATTTGATCTAAGCCACCTGTTTCAATAGCAGTGCGGACGAGTGCCGCTTGTTCGGGGGTACCATTACGCATGGTGTATATGAGTGGTAGGGTTGGCTTGCCTTCGGCGAGGTCATCACCGATATTTTTACCAATGTCTTCACTGCTTGAGCTGTAATCAAGTACGTCGTCGATTAGTTGGAAGGCCGTGCCAAGGTGCATGCCATATTCAGCGAGCGCCTGCTCTTGTTCTTCTGGTGCATCACAAATAACTGCAGCAAGACGGGATGAGGCTTCAAACAATTTCGCGGTTTTGTAACGAATGACTTCAAGATAGCGTTCTTCGGTGGTATCGGCATCATGCACATTCATGAGTTGCATGACTTCGCCTTCGGCAATGATGTTGGTGGCATGCGCGAGAATATCCATGACACGCATTTTGCCAATCTCGACCATCATTTCAAAAGCGCGTGAATACAAGAAATCACCCACTAAGACGCTGGCCTCATTGCCCCATAATGCATTAGCCGTATCTTTACCGCGGCGCAGATCTGAGCCGTCGACAACATCATCATGTAATAGGGTGGCGGTATGGATGAACTCGACAATAGCCGCAATGCGGTGGTGATGATCACCTTGGTAACCCATCGCATTAGCACAGAGTAAGTGCAGCATCGGGCGCAGGCGCTTGCCGCCACTGTTCACTATATAATGGCCAAGCTGGTTGACGAGCACCACATCAGAATGGAGACGCTTTTTGATAAGCGTATCGACAGATTGCATGTCAGGGTCGATAAGTTGTTGTACCGCAGCTATATCCATGGAGATCTCATGTTAAATGCAGGCTGCATGCTAGGGCTGGCAGCGCGGTCGGTCAAGCTTTAAGCACGTTTTTTTGTCTGTTTTTGGCTTTATTATCCTCAATTAGGGTTTGATTTGGAGGTTATCTCGGAAATTAGTATAAAAAATAGACAGTTAGCTTGTTTAGGGTATTTGCTTACTGGTATACTAAGTGATTGACGCACGGGCTGTATCTGTATAAAATTTGCGCCCTTTGAGAATAGTCGAGATGCGCCGTGTGGGCGGGTCTCTTTTGGAGAATATTATGTACGCGGTAATTCAGACCGGTGGCAAACAATACCGAGTAACCGAAGGCCAAACCCTGAAGGTTGAGAAGCTTGATGGTGAAGTAGGCGGTTCTTTGGACATCGATAAGGTGTTAATGGTTACTAATGGTGACGACGTTAAAGTTGGTACACCATACGTTGGTAAGGTCACAGCAAAGATTGTGTCGCACGGTCGTGATAAGAAGGTAAAAATTATCAAGTTCCGTCGCCGTAAGCACTCACGTAAACAGATGGGTCACCGTCAGTCTTACACAGAAATTGAAATTAGCAGCATCGCTAGCTAATAGCAGCAAGCATTAGGAGCAGGAACAATGGCACATAAGAAAGCAGGCGGTAGTACTCGTAACGGACGCGATTCCGTTTCTAAACGTCTTGGCGTTAAACGCTACGGTGGCGAAGAAGTTTTAGCAGGTAACATTTTGGTTCGTCAACGTGGTACTAAATTCCACCCAGGCGTAAATGTTGGTTGTGGCCATGACCATACTTTGTTTGCGAAAGCGAACGGAAAAGTAGAATTTACAGTTAAAGGCCCTAAAAAGCGCACATATATCAATATTGTCGCGGCTTAAAGCACTCGTTGCTTGTGAATATCAGGCCCCGTCAGTGACGGGGCCTTTTTTTTAGCTGTAGGTGCTTGCACCTACTGAGAACTCACCCGATACTTTAAATTATGAAATTTGTTGATGAAGCAATTATTAAGGTAGATGCTGGCGATGGTGGAAACGGCTGTGTCAGCTTTCGCCGTGAAAAGTATATTCCACGCGGTGGCCCAGATGGTGGCGATGGCGGTGATGGCGGCAGCGTGATCTTTATTGGTGAACAAGGTCTTAATACCTTGGCTGACTTTCGTTTCACTAAACATTTTCGTGCTGAACGCGGCAAGAATGGCATGGGTCGTCAATGCTATGGTCGAGGTGGTGAGGATAAAATAGTTCAAGTGCCACTTGGTACGATGGTGTTTGATACTGACACCGAAGAATTGATTGGTGATGTCACTAAGCAAGGGCAAACATTGAAAGTGGCTCAAGGTGGCGTGCACGGTTTAGGAAATATCCATTTCAAGAGCAGTGTAAACCGAACACCTCAGCAATCGACCAACGGCACCGAAGGTGAAGTGCGCCGTTTACGTCTTGAGTTAAAGGTATTGGCTGATGTCGGTTTGTTGGGAATGCCGAATGCGGGTAAGTCTACTTTCTTGACGCGTGTCTCTGCAGCAAGGCCAAAAGTAGCGGATTATCCCTTTACAACCTTGCACCCAAATCTAGGGGTGGTGGATGTCGGCACACATCAAAGTTTTGTCGTCGCGGACATTCCCGGTTTGATTGAAGGTGCGGCTGAAGGTGTTGGTTTAGGGATTAAATTTCTTAAACATTTAGCACGTACCCGTTTGTTGTTACACATTATTGATGTGCTACCACCAGAAGGTTCGAACGATCCGGTTGATGATGCACGAGGGTTGATTGGAGAATTAAAATCATTCAGTGATGAATTAGCCGAACTGCCACGTTGGCTTGTATTAAATAAAGTCGATCTGGTTATGGACGAGGAGCGTGAAAAACGTTGCGACGACATTGTGTCAGGTCTGAATTGGGATGGTCCTGTATTCAAGATTTCTGCGGCAACCAATGAAGGTATTCAAGACTTGGTTTACGCTATTATGAAACATGTGGATGAACAAGCATTATTAGAAAAAGAAAAGCGCGAACAACAAGCTCGAGATGAAAAATTAAAATAAGCAATAATAAATATGCAGAATAGAACAGACATTAAGCAAAGTCGTAACTGGGTTATCAAGATTGGCAGTGCGCTGCTGACCAATGATGGTGCGGGTCTCGATGTGGCTGCTATTCATCGTTGGGTTGAGCAAATGGTGCTGCTACGTGAAGCAGGTATTCAGCTGACACTGGTTTCATCGGGTGCAGTTGCAGAAGGTATGCAACGACTTGGATTGATAGCCCGCCCGCACGCTGTACATGAGCTACAAGCCGCCGCAGCAGTTGGACAAATGGGTTTGGTGCAATGTTACGAATCAGCATTTCAAAAACATGATATTCATACTGCGCAGATTTTGCTTACTCATGAGGATACTGCAAACCGCGAACGCTATATTAATGCGCGCAGTACCCTTCGCACCCTGCATGAAATGAATGTCATTCCTGTTGTGAATGAAAATGATACGGTTGTTACTGATGAAATACGTTTTGGTGACAATGATTCATTAGCTGCCTTGGTAGCGAATCTTGTTGATGCTGATGTGCTTATTATTCTGACTGATCAGGAAGGACTTTTCAGCGAAGACCCTCGCAGTAACAAAGATGCAAAACTGGTACAGCAAGGTGATGCAAGTGATGAGACATTACTTGCATTGGCAGGTGAAGGTTCGGCACTAGGGCGTGGGGGTATGTTGACCAAATTGCGTGCAGCGCGGCTGGCAGCTGGCTCCGGCACATCTACGGTGATTGCATCGGGACGTCGCGATTCTGTTTTACAGGAGATTTTTAATGGTGAAGACGTTGGCACACTATTAACGGCGAACACTGAAACACTGACGGCACGTAAACAATGGCTAGCAGGACAAATTAATCTGCATGGTACGTTACACCTAGACGCTGGCGCGGTGAAAAAAGTTTGTGAACAAGGCTCCAGTTTGTTGGCCGTGGGCGTGGCATCTATTGAAGGTAAATTTAATCGTGGTGAAGTGGTTCGTTGCGTTGATGATTCGGGTCGTGAAGTGGCGCGTGGCTTGATTAATTACAATGCGGATGAAACACGTCGCATTATGGGTCAGTCAAGCGAACACATTGAGAAGTTACTAGGTTATGTTGGTGAGGCAGAACTTATTCACCGTGATAACTTAATGTTAAGCTAATTTCCGAAAACAAACTTGCTAGCAACTACCATTGTTTCTAAAGTGCTAAAGGCAAGGTATCTGTGTCTAAGCAATCAAGCAGGTTTTTATCTGCATCCTCATTTCTGTATTACCCTCAATATCCACACGGCACTGACAACATTGCATGTCAGCGCCTGACAGAACAGTTAGCGGTTAGACGTGGTGGGTTAAATTAATCTCGGCGTTGAGTTACTTTGCCGTCATGTTCGACGTCATCATCCGGATGATTGATCACTGCTTCAGCTTCTTTAATCCCAGCCAGTATTTGAGCAACCAACCCATTACGCTGACCAACACTGACTTCGCGACGTTGGGCTCGGCCATTTTCCGCGACAAATACAGCCCACCCCCCGTTGTAACGGAACAGACTACTAGCAGGTACTTGTAAAATATTATCCTCTTGCCAAAGAATGAATTGCGCTTCAACGCGATAACCGTCACCGATGCGTTGCCATAGTTCCTGCGGTGAGGTGAGGTCTGAAATAATTAGCACACGTTGTTCCTCAACACCTAGCGCAGAAGTCTTTGTAAAACCAACGGGTTCAATAACGCGAACAATTCCTTCCAGCGGTTCTTCACCACCCCACCGATCAAATAATACTTTCATGCCTGATTTGATTTTCACGGCATCAGCAGAAAGAACATCAACTTCTACTTCAAGAGCGGTAGGGTCACCGACTTCAAGTAGTGCTTCACCGGTGCGAACCGGTCCTTTACATTGCCGTTTGACCTTGAGTATCTTTCCGGTGATCGGCGAGAGGACGGGGACCCTCTCAGCTGGTTCGCCATCAATGTCTGCAGTGTACTCAAGTACAGTTTCGGCGGCTTGCAGTTCGTACTTGGCTACTTCAACATTGAAATCAGTTGAGCGCTTATTGGCGGTTGATGTTTTTGCTTCAGTTGTTGCTTTATCGAATGCTTCGCGTGAGACAAGGCCTTTGTCGAACAGCGGGGTTAGGCGTTTCAGTTCATTGTTGGCCAGTTTTGCAGCAGCACCGGCGGCATGTGCCTGTTCTTCTGCGGAATGTAGCGTGGATTTAGCAGCGAATACTTTTGCCTGTGCCTGTGCGCGACTACGTGGATCCAGCACTTCTGATGCCAGTGGTGTGATGCCCAGCAAGACCTGATCCTGTTCAACATCATCACCGACTTTTAAGTGCATGCGACAGGCGACACCATCAACCGGTGCCGAGATGATATAACGATCAATCACCCGGGTACGACCCTCTTCCTCAATGGTGATAGTTAAAGGGCCACGCTTTGCTGGTATTGTTTCAACAAGTATCGGTTGAGCCCTAAAGCCCCATGCCAGTAACACAGTGATCAATATCGCTGTGGTTACAATGACAGGGTGTTTTCGTAGCGCAATGCGCATTTTTTACTCCTTGGTTTTGAGTACTGCCACCATATCGAGATGAGCCAGATTACGCCAGATCATAATAGCTGAAATAATTGAGGACACGATCACTACCATAGCAGCAAAGGCATAGACATTGAGTCCTAGTACTAGAGGAATACGATACAGATCGGTATCAAATTTAAAGGCAAGATAGGCACTCAGCCCATAGCCAATGAGCATCCCCAACGGAATGGCTATCATGGTGAGTAATCCCAATTCACCAAGCAAGATATAGGCAACTTCACCACGCTCGAAACCCAGCACGCGCAGGCTGGCCAGTTCGCGGCTACGTTCAGACAGGGCAATTCGCATACTGTTGTACACGACACCAAAGGCTATGCTGCCGCCAAGCAGGGTAGTGATAAAGGTAAAGAACAAGACAGTTTCTGCGAGGGTATCGTAGAAGGCTTCGATGGCTGACCCGTGCTCAATAACACCAGCAATGCGTGGCATACCCTTGAGTTTGCTATACACGTCGCGTTGATAATGTTCATCTACTCTCAAAAAGGCGCCAGAGATGGCATCGCCTTCTTTTAATAATTTGTTTAATGCTTCACGTTGCATGTAGCCATTTACGCCCAGATATTGTTTGGCGGTACCGATTACCTGCACTTGGACGGTGGGGCGACTACCCTCCAGTACTTCGATGGTTAACATATCGCCTGTTTTGATATGCAGTAGTTCAGCCAGATAATCAGTGAGGATTATACCCTGTTGTGGTATGTCGATAACGTTTAACTCGGTATCCAGCAGTCGCATCAAGTCACCATCGGGCTGGATGCCTTGAACGGTTGTTCGATAAGAACGATGTTCAAACTGTAGTTTAGCCGGCACATGACGAAACCCCTCGGCATGCTCTACTCCTCGCAGATTACGCAGTGAGTAGAGAGAACGAAGTGACGTAGGCTCAGTATAGTTCGCGATGATGTCTTCGCGCTGACTCATGCGATATTGCACATCAACCATGTGATCGATGGCACCTTCCTGAAATCCGCCTATCATCATCGTCCCGCAGGCCATGCTTATTCCCAATGTTGTTAATAGAGACTTGATGGGGCGGCGTTCAATATGCCGCAGGATCATACGTGTTGGTTGGGAAAGCCAGCGTTGCAGACCAAGTCGTTCAACAATGGTTGCGTGATAGATAGTAGGGGTTTCCGGACGCATGGCCTGAGCAGGTGGAAGGCGGGCGGCTGTACGTACGGCATATAATGTACCAAGGCTCGCAACCACCATGCTTATAGTGACTGCAGCAATAATGACTTGCGGTTTGAGTACATAGATCATAAATGGCAGGCTGTAGAGTTCCATGTAGATATTACTCATACCCTTGCCCATCCATATCCCTGCACCAATACCAGCAAGTACGCCGATAGCCGTAATCATCAACACCAACTTGATGTAATGTAGACCTACGGCAAAATCGCTATAGCCAAATGCCTTGAGAGTGGCAATTTGTTCACGTTCAAGACTAATAAGTCGACTGATCACGACGTTAAGCAGAAAGGCTGCCACGGAGAAAAAGATAATTGGGAACACGGTCGCAATGGTTTGCTGTTGCTTGAGTTCTTCAGATAAAAACCGGTAAGAAAGTTGATCCTTACGTGCATAGGCACCGATACCACCATAAGGTTTTAATATTGCATCGAGGCGGTCGATAACATCTTGCTCATTACTTCCTTTGATTAAGGTAAGTGTCACATTATTAAATGCGCCATCCATATCGTAGGCACTTGCCAGCGGTTTGAGCGTCATCCACAAAACACTATAACGTTTATGATCAGGGAACATAGCACCGGGGGCGATCTGGTAGATGTATTCTGGAGAAAGGGCAAAGCCAACGACGGTAAGTGTCTTGCGGCGTCCATTGATCGTCGCGCTTATCTTGTCACCGGCCTGCAGACTATGTGCTATAGCAAATTCTTCACTGAGTATGACTTCATTGTCACGACCAGTTTCAAGTAGCCGACCCTTGCGTAAGAATATCTGGTTTAACTGTCCGGTACTGTTGCTTGATAATGATAGCAGGTGACCACTAACCGGATCTTCAAATCCCTCTACATCAATATTCACGTATGCCACTACGCGTGTTTCGACTTTATCGACACCGGGGATTTCCTCAATGCGTTTAACTAGAGACAGTGGCGCGCGTTTAAGTGAGGCAAATACATGGGCAAAGTGATGGTTGCGGTAATAATTTTCACGGGTCTCGAACAGTGAGTCGAGTGTACTGAGTGACATTATAAATATGCCTACGCCACTGACAATCACCATGGCGATTGCCAGTGCTTGCATGCGCATATTCCACAGTTCTCGCCAAAGTTTTTTGTCAATTGCTTTCATGGAGACATGTTCACCAACTTAGTTCGTGAGGTGAGAGTTTGGTGTCATTAATATCTATCCGACTGATCCTGCCGTCAGTCAGGCGAATAACTCGATCTGCCATTTGTGCGATATCTGCATTATGGGTAATGACTGCGGTTGACGTGCCCAACTCCTGATTCACGCGTTGTAGTGCCTCTAAAACCACGATGCCAGTTTTAGAATCAAGTGCGCCAGTTGGCTCGTCGCATAATAGGACATCAGGTTTTTTTGCAATGGCACGGGCAATAGCGACGCGCTGCTGCTCGCCACCAGAAAGTTGAGCTGGAAAATGATTCATGCGTTGAGTTAAACCAACTAGATGTAGAGCGTCTTCAGGCTGCATGGGGCTGTTTGAAATTTCGGTGACAACCGCAATATTTTCACGTGCTGTAAGGCTGGGGATTAGGTTGTAAAACTGAAAGACAAAGCCAACATGGTAGCGACGGTATTGGGTTAGCTCAGTTTCGCTGGCACGAGTCAGATCTTGATCACCATACAATACATGACCATCAGTGGGCGTATCCAGTCCACCGAGTATATTTAGGAGTGTAGATTTACCACTACCCGACGCACCAAGTAAGACGGTAAATTCACCTTGATACAAATCAAGATCAATTCCACGCAGAGCATGCACTTCTACTTCACCCATCTGGTATACCTTGGTGACATTGTGGACGTGAAATACTACACCTTCATCAAGGGGACCATGTTGTTGCTGAGTTCCAGTCATTGTTTTACTCCATGAAATAACTATATCAGGCAATGCTGCAAAAGTGTTTGCCATGGGTATCGCTAAGAGAACGAATAACAAAAATAATATGATATTCACCTATTAAACGAGGTAGTATTAAAGCATATAAACAGACAAGACGTTTTCTTTTGTGATGAATCGTTTTCTAAAGAAAATTCAGTATGTCCTTGGCATAGATAATTCGGTTAGCAATGCGGAAAAGTTAACCGCAGCACTCGGTGGCTTTGTTGGTATATTTCTTATCAGCTGGGTGAGTTTTTATTTCACGGGTGCGAGTGGTGCAGCATTGATAGTTCCTTCGATGGGCGCATCTGCGGTGTTGGTGTTTGCTGTACCGCATGGCAAGCTGTCACAACCGTGGTCTTTATTTGGCGGACAACTTATTTCTGCCGCCATTGGTGTGGCCTGTTATCAATTTATCCCAAATTTGTTTTTTGCTTCTGGTGTAGCGGTTGGTTTGGCTATTGCAGCGATGCATGTTTTTCGTTGTGTGCACCCACCAGGTGGTGCAACGGCGCTCGTTGCAGTAATTGGTATTGAGCAAATCCATGTTCTGGGTTATACGTTTATCGTGACACCTGTACTGTTAAATACCGTGATTATTTTTTTAACGGCACTGGTATTTAATAATATTTTTCCATGGCGTCGATACCCAAGTAGCTTGATGCGCTTCACTGATACGCCTTTATTATCAGAACAAAAATCTGCGCGAGTCATTGATAAAAAACATATAGAAAGAGCATTAAAAGATATTGATCTTGTTGTTGACCTGAATAGTAGTGATTTGCAACAAATTTTTGCGTTGGCAATGGAGCATGCTGAGGTGCCTCGCTTGTCAGCGAGTGAAATTAAACTTAATCACTACTATACAAATAACAAACATGGTGCGGAGTGGTCAGTACGGCACATTATTGATGAAGCACAACATGACGAGCCACAAAAAGACATGGTGATTTATCGTGTTGTAGAAGGGCATGGCTTAAAAAGTGCGGATAGCTGTACGCGTACTGAATTCGCACAATGGGCTGCGCGCGAGCTTTTTCCGACTCATCCAGATAAATTATCTTAGCTAGCCTCATCAATACCTAGGCGTTGCATACGCCGCCATAGCGTTGTTCTATTTATGCCTAGCTGTTCTGCTGCTTCTGCACGATTCCCATCTGCTTCACGTAAGGCATTAATTATATTGTTGCGTTGTTGAGAACCTTCAAGGGATGGTGAAGGATGGTGCTCAGTTTCGGCAGGTCTTTTCTGGTGACTAATGTCTTGAGGTAAGCTGCCAATGGTAATGGTATTGTCTTTTGCGCATATCATGCCGTGTTCAACAGCATTGCGTAGTTCACGTACATTACCGGGCCAGTCATAGTCGAGCATCAAACTCAGTGCTTCGCTATTCCAGTGTAGATTATCTGGATAGCCACGTTGCACCAATTGTTTCATAAAATCTTTTATAAGTAATGAGATGTCACCGGGACGTTCACGTAGTGGAGGGATAAAGATCGGGATAACCGCAAGTCGATAAAACAGGTCGGCGCGAAAATTTCCGGCATCGACTTCATTACGTAGATTACGGTTGGTGGCAGAAATAACTCTAACATCAACCTCAATTGTCTGGTCTGAACCGACCATTTCAAAACACTGATCTTGTACTGCTCGTAATAGTTTAGCTTGTAACTCTAATGGAATTTCACTTATCTCATCAAGAAATAGCGTGCCACCGTTTGCTGCCTGAAAACGACCTTCACGACGTTGATGCGCACCGGTAAAGGCGCCTTTAACGTGGCCAAATAATTCAGACTCAATTAAGCTATGTGGTATCGCTGCACAGTTAACTTCAACATAGGGGCGTTTTGCGCGCGAGCTTTGTAAATGAAGGTAGCGTGCAAGCTGTGTTTTACCCGTACCTGATTCGCCCTGTAAAAGGACAAAGGCTTGTGAAGGAGCAATTTGTTCAAGCCGCGCGATAACTTCCAGCATTTGTGAATCATTTGTTGTCAGGCCGCTATCTTTGCTATGTGAAAGTACCGCGGCTAATTGTTTATGCTCCGTTCTATCCCGAATCATCACTACGCGCATTAAGTCGTTACTACAAGGAAGTTTCATTAGACCACTGCGAATATGTAAATAGCGGATTGAGTCGCCCGATGTGAGGCTATGTTCAAAATCTACAAAGCTTCCTGTTGGGCGACTAGCAGCATCAGCTTCTCCAGAATCTATTGCGGCGCGGAGAATAAGCTTTTTCAGGTTAAAAGACTTGATATCGTGTAAGGAATTTAAAGGCATACCATCTGCAAGGGAAATTAGTTCCCTAAAGCGGGAATTGGTGTAGAGTATATTGTCATTCTGTTTAGAAATCAGGACGCCTTCATCGACATGACTGAGAATGGGCGCTAATGCCTCAAGAAACTGTTCAGTCTTGTTCATACGGTATTTCCCCCTGAAGTTGCAGATGTGCATTATGATGCGTGATGTTGCTTTTTGCTGCAACGTCCGCAACACATATAAGTTATTAATAAAAAAGTTAAATAATTAAATACTTATGCTGTGGTGTTGATAATGTTGCAGGCTAGCTGCAACGCAATAAAAATAAAACCCTTATAAAACAATAAGTTAATTTTGGCACAAACAATGCAGTAATTATAATCGGTAATGATAAAAATAATGCCGCCTAACGCATGAAGGAACGAGTATGTACGCCCATTTTATAAAGAGTGTGTTATTAGCAACTGGGATTGTGATTCCAATCTCTCTCGCTGCAATGCCCCCCGCTGGGCCGCACCCTTATCACGGCTATCCAGCGATGCAGGCCGGACAGCTCTATTCGGGGGCCGCTGGGGTATATCGTGTTATGGCAACGCCACAAAATAACAGCATGATCCTCGGTGGCACGGTCGTTGCGATGCGCGAGGTGACCCTTACGGCACAACTACCTGGACGTATTGAATATCTTGGTGGTAGGGAAGGAGACTGGTTTACTTCACAAGCAGTGATTGTTGGTTTGAGTGATGATGGTCTTGAGGCCGAGCGGCGCCGTGCTATTGCACAATTAGGTACGGCCGAAAGTATGTTGCGCAACAGTCAGGTTCAGTATTCACGAGAATTATGGGCTCCGAGATCACGCGATATTGGACGTATGCCAGGCATGGGTATGCCCTCCATGTTTGATCAGTTTTTTACTCGTGGTATCGGTAGTGGTATGGGGCTAGGTAACCCATGGCTTGAAAGACAGGCTGATTTGTATGGCCAAAGTTCAGGTGTTCAAAAAGCACAATCGCAGCTGTTACAAGCACATTCAGGTATTGATTCAATAGAAGCCAAATTACGTGATGCACGAACGGTGGCTCCTTTTACTGGTGTATTAACGAAGAAGTTTGTTGAAATTGGTGACACAGTGCAACCCGGTGAGCCACTGGTGAGTATTGCCGATGTGAGTCGTCTACAAATACAGGTTGAAGTACCTGTGCGTGTTGTCGGTGGTTTGCAGGTAGGTATGTCAATTCCCGCACGTTTGGATGTCGGAGGACAAATTCAAGCACGTATTGCGCAGATTTATCCCGCCGCCAATGCCAATCGCCATACAGTGACAGTAAAGTTGGATTTACCTGAAGGGACGCCAGGCGGGCCTGGTTTGTATGCCGAAGTGATGCTGCCAGATGGCAATGGAAGAGGACAACTAACACCGGTTATTCCCGTCAATTCGGCAATTCGACGCGGTAGTTTACCAGCTGTTTTTGTTTTTGGTTCAGACAATAAAACGCAACTAAGATTAATTCGTCTGGGTGAACCATTGGGGAATGGTTTTGTGCCAGTGCTATCAGGCCTACGTGCCGGAGAGCAAATTTTGGCAGCACCACCACCCGGTTATCGTGCTGGCCAAGCAGTAACAGCGACGCGTTATTAAAAAACATTGTCTGCCAAAACAACTAAAAAAATAATTAATTTATATTTATTATGAAAGAAAATAATTCAGCACAGCAAAATATGCCTGATCCCGGGGTTGCTGGTGGTATTGCGAAGCAATTCATTGATTCGCCTGTCACGCCCTTATTGATCTTTGCATTCCTTGCGATAGGCATAATGGGCTTGATGTTTACCCCACGTCAGGAAGATCCAAAGATTTCTGTTCCGATGGTCGATGTTTATGTGAAGTATCCAGGCGCATCAGCCGAGCAAGTGACCACGCTGGTCACTGAACCACTTGAACGTATCATGGACGAAATTCCAGGCACTCGCCATGTGTATTCGGCGACGATGCGTGGTGCTGCGATCGTCACAGTGCGCTTTAAAGTAGGTGAAGAACTGGGTGCATCGATTGTTAAGGTACATGACAAGGTGCAATCGAACCTCGATCGTATTCCTCCCGGTGTTGCGATGCCGCTGGTCAAACCTGTCGGTATTGATGATGTGCCTATCGTCACTGCAACCTTGTGGTCTGAAACGGTTGATGATGCAACGTTGCGTAGATTGTCACTGGATGTGCTGCAGCGTCTTGGTCAGGTGCCGGATACGGGAAATGGTTTTGTTACAGGCGGTCGACGTGAACAAATCCGTATTGAAGCATCGCCTGAGCGCTTAAGTGGCCATGGGATCACACTTGATGAATTGGCGCAGACTATTCGCACGGCAAATACTGAATTGGATGCAGGTGGCATAGAAGCAGGTGATAGAACCTTTACCGTTTACAGTGGTGCCTTTCTGACAACAGCTGAGGATGTGGCGAATCTTGTTATCGGCATTCGTGATGATGCACCGGTATATGTTCGTGATGTTGCCTTGGTTGAACAGGCGTCGGCTGATTCATCGCAACTTGTTACCTTTTACAGTGGGCATGAAGATAATGATCTGGTTCCTCTTGCCACCGGTGTACCGGCAGTAACAATTGCGGTGGCAAAAAAGGTTGGCACGAATGGTGTCACCGTTGCTGAATCTATTCTGGCTAAACTGGATTCGTTGCAAGGCACGCTTATCCCGAATGATGTCAACGTGACGATTACGCGTAATTATGGTCGCACCGCTGATGAGAAGGTTAATGAATTACTCATAGCGCTGTTTGAGGCTGCGGTGGCCGTCAGTGTTTTGTGTTTGATAGGTCTTGGTGTACGGGCGGCATCGGTCGTCACGGCGGTTATTCCGATCGTTATTCTTGTTACGGTTTGGGCTGCGTGGATATTGGATTATACGATTGATCGTGTGAGCCTGTTTGCCTTGGTATTTTCTATTGGCATTCTTGTCGATGATGCAACGGTTGTTGTGGAAAATATCTTTCGCCGTTGGCTTGAAGCGGGTAAGACCACGGTTGATATTGCCATTGATGCCGTGCGGGAAGTGGGTAACCCGACGATCCTTGCAACGTTAGCTATTATTGCTGCAATGTTACCCATGGGTGTTGTGAGTGGTCTGATGGGGCCTTACATGCGGCCTATCCCTGTGCTGGGTTCAGCAGCAATGCTCTTTTCTTTGATTGCTGCATTTGTCTTTGTACCTTGGTTGGCGATGCGAGTACGTCCTAAATTGGCCGCATTAAAGAAAGCTGAGAAACGTGAAATAGCGTCACGTGAATGGGTTGGACGCTTTTATAAACCAATCATGATGCGGCTTTGCACTAACCGGACATTGGGACTGGCTTTTCTTGGCAGTATGATTGCGCTGACCTTCATGGCGTGCTCAATGTTTTACTTTAATGCGACAACCGTGAAGATGTTGCCATTTGATAACAAGCCGGAATTTAATGTTGTTATCAATATGCCTGAAGGCACTGCATTACCTGTTACGGCAAATTTCGCTGCACAACTTTCTCAGCAGTTACGACAAATTCCTGAAATAACGGCTATGCAAAATTATGTAGGCACATCATCACCGTTTAATTTCAATGGCATGGTGCGGCATTACTTCTTGCGTAGAGAAGCATGGCAGGCGGATATTCAGGTCATGCTAACAGACAAAGAACATCGTGATCGCGGTAGTCACGAAATTGCTGTTGAGGCGCGGCATTTGTTGTGGGAATACATCCGCCACAATAATATTAATGCACGTATTCAGGTTGTTGAAATGCCACCTGGGCCACCGGTTTTACAAACTGTAGTTGCAGAAGTTTACGGGCCGGATGCACAAACGCGCCGTCAGGTCGCGCGTGATATGACGCAGATGTTTGAAGAAGCTAAATACGTTGTTGATGTTGATAATTATTTGACCGGTGAATATGAATTTTGGCGCTTTGAAGTCGATGTCGAAAAAGCAGTACGCCATGGTATCAGTGTCGATGATATTAATCGTAACCTTGATATGGCGATGGGCGATTATCGTCTTGGTGATGTCAAACGTGAGGCAGTATTAGAACCAACCTGGATTGTCATGCAAGTACCGTTGGCGGTGCGAGCGCAACTTCCAAGATTAGGTAATTTACCGATTCGTGCTCGTGACGGTACGCCGTTACCCTTGGCTGAGTTGGGACGTTTTGTTCGACACATTGAAGAGCCGGTTATTTATCACAAGGATCTTCGTGCGATTGAATACGTCACGGGTGAAATGGAAGGTGAACTTGGTGCGCCTATCTACGGCATGTTTGGTGTTGAAGATCTGTTGGAAAACTACACGACACCTGATGGCGTAAAGATAACGGGAATGCCCGGTGGTTTGCTAGGTCCACCTGCCAGTGATGATATTTCTGGTTTTGAGTGGACCGGTGAATGGACAGTGACCTATGAGACCTTCCGTGATATGGGTGGCGCCTTTATGGCCGCATTACTCCTTATCTATGGGTTGATTGTCTGGGAATTCAAAAATTTTCGAATTGGTGGCCTAATTATGGCACCAATTCCCCTAACCTTGATCGGGATCATACCCGGACACTGGCTTCTTGGTGCAGAATTCACTGCAACATCAATGATTGGTTTTATTGCGCTTGCGGGGATCATTGTGCGGAACTCAATTTTGCTCGTTGAGTTTGTGAATAATGAAGTGGAGCGTGGTACACCGATCAGAGAGGCGGTTATATCAGCCGGTCAAACACGCATGCGGCCGATTTTGATTACGGCACTTACCTTGATGGCAGGCGCAGCAGCGATTGTGTCGGATCCGATTTTTCAGGGTATGGCAGCGAGCCTGTTATTTGGTACAGCGGTTGCCACGGTATTGACGCTTATTGTGATTCCACTTGGTTGTATTAGTGCGCAGCAACAGTTTTACCTAATGGCTGGCGTTACACCAGAGAATGGCGATGCGGATTGTGCTCTGAACGATCCGGAAATGGCCGCCATGTCGCGCAGACAACGGCGTATTGCTCGCGAGTACATGATTGGCGATGCGTTAGTTAAAGGTTCAATTGCGATCGAGAACTTTGTTTGTGTATTGAAGGATTTTATTCTTGCATTGTGGGCGCGTTTGTTTGATAAGGGAACAGAACCTGATGGTGGTAATACGCCAGATGGCAGTGAACCCTCAGGTGGTTCTGGTGGTAATGAACCGGATGATACGCCACCTCGGCTACCACCAGTGCCTGAAGTGGAAAGCGAGAGTGACAAGAATGAAAAAGATGTGGCTGTCGAAAATATAAGCAAACCAGAAGTGGTTGAGAAAAAGAAACCGGCTGCGAAGAAAGCAACAACGAAGAAAGCAACAACGAAGAAAAAGGTCGTGAAGAAGTCAGTTACTAAGAAAGTGACAAGCAAGAAAAAGGTCGCTAAGAAAAAGTCACGGGCGAGACGTGGCATTCAGTTAAAACAGGATATTGACGAATGAAATCAGTGAAACGGGGAATAGTAATGAAGAAACCGACAAAGACACTGCTAGCAACAGCAGTAGTGAGCGTGGTCATGTCGACCTCTGTGATGGCTGAAACAACTGCGCCGGCACAAGGTTTTGTACCATCACCGCCAGGTCCTTATCAGTCGCAAGTGTCACGTCCACAAGTACCTGATTGGGTTGTGCAACAACGTCAGAATGCACCGCAACCACCGGCGCGTCCCGAGTGGGCACAACGTCCGCCACAGCGACCACCGATCCCTGATTGGGTTGTGCAGCAGCGTCAGAATGCACCGCAACCACCGGCGCGTCCCGAGTGGGCACAACATCCGCCACAGCGACCACCGAACCCTGAGTGGGTTGTGCAACAGCGTCAGAATGCACCGCAACCACCGGCGCGTCCTGAGTGGGCACAACATCCGCCACAGCGACCACCGAACCCTGAGTGGGTTGTGCAACAGCGTCAGAATGCACCGCAACCACCGGCGCGTCCTGAGTGGGCACAACGTCCGCCACAGCGACCACCGATCCCTGAGTGGGTTGCGCAGCAGCGTCAGAATGCACCGCAACCACCGGCGCGTCCTGAGTGGGCACAACGTCCGCCACAGCAACCGCCGATCCCTGAGTGGGTTGCGCAGCAGCGTCAGAATGCACCGCAACCACCGGCGCGTCCTGAGTGGGCACAACGTCCGCCACAGCGACCACCGATCCCTGATTGGGTTATGCAACAACGTCAGAATGCACCGCAACCTCCGATGTGGATGCAGCCATCACAGTTGTCACCTACTGAAAAACAACAAGAGAAAACTGAAAAATGAAATTTAAGTATCCTTTGTTGATCATGATGTTGCCGGGAATGTTCTGTACGAGTGCAGTGCAAGCCGCAGACAACGCGATGATGTCAGTAGGGGGTGTTTATTCGAAGCAATACAATCCGTGGCGGTTACAACATCGGCAATCTGGTTATATAAATAAGCGAAATAGTATTAGTGGACGTACGCATATTGCACAGCCTGACGGCGTTTTGCCACAACAATTTCACGCTGCGCCATTGAATATTATTCCGCAGCGACAGTATGAATATCGACGCTATGTGCAACAACTTAATCCCTACTACGAGGCACATGGTGGCTTACCTTGGTGGGCGGGAACGGCAACTTATGGGCCGTGGCTAGGAAGGAATGGTTTTTGGTAAATGTTTTTTTACAGATGATGAGTGCTTCTTCCCGTACTTTTTGTCTGCAACCTTGAGGGAAGCGTAGTCTGCATTTAATGTGAACTGCAACAATGTGAGGAGAGTATTATGAAGAAAGTAAGCAAACTGTTAGTTGCTGCCGTTATTGTTGGCGCTGCTGCTGTACCTTTTTCTACTGCGCAAGCATGGTGGGGACCCTTCGGTGGTGGCCCATGGAATGGCGGTGGTCCTTGGAACAATGGCTATGGCAATAATGGTTGGGGCAATGGTAATGGCTGGGGTAACGGCAATGGTTGGGGTGATGGCAATATGTCCTTCAACATGGGCGGTCGTAGTAGTGGTAATAGTAACTTCTATGGTGACGGCCGTGGTTACGGTAACGGCTATGGTCGTGGTTACGGTAACCCATACTATGGTGGTTACGGTCCAGGTTATGCGCCTGCACCATATGGTTATGCGCCTGCACCATACGGTTACCCACCTGCACCATACGGCTATGCGCCACAAGCGCCTGCTGCACCAGCGGCACCAGCTAAGTAAGATCCGTTGGTATGCGTTCGGCTGTTTAGCCGAGCGTGTACCCGGTTTTTATTATTGATTTAAGTGAGGAAAATAAAATGGTTTGGTTAAGGCATATTGTAATGACGATGATAGGCGTCATGGTGATCAACACTGTTGTCGCACAAGATGCGGGTAAGCCATTTTCAGCGACCGCTGTACAAATCACGCCACAGGGTGTGACGCAAACGCGTATTTATATTTCTCAAGATGCGGTTCGAAATGAGTATGAGCAGAATGATCGTAAATTTATAGAAATTATTCATCCGGATGAGAATAAACGAGTGATGTTATTCCCCGGTCAAAAAATATTTATTGAACAATATGCCCCGGCGTTCCCTGATCGTCGAGTGACAGGTAATAAGAGTCCTTGCGATAAATTGCCCGGCACACTTTGCCGTAAACTTGCAGACGAAGTTGTTAATGGTATTGAAACAGAGAAATGGGAATTCAGCCATGTTGAAAAAGGCCGGCCAGTTCATACTTTACATTGGATAGATCGCTTGCGTGAACTTCCAGTGCGAGAATTTTTTGCAGATGGTTCAGCGGTTGAAATGTTTTTGCTTGGTGATGACACGATAAGTAAACGAAAGGCAGAAAAATGGCGTATGCAAGTAATGGGTGCGAATGGTAAGCGCGCCCAATTTTTACAATGGTATGACCGAGAGTTGAAACTGGTTATTCGTGAGGAGCACCCGGACGGTTATGTTAGGGAGTTGCGTGATATTAAAGTTGGAAAACTTGAGTCTTCTTTATTTAATATTCCTAAAGGTTATCAACGCAGGGCGCAGCCACCTCAACCGGTACCGTTACAGAGGCAGGTTAAACCTTAATGAAAATTGTGCCATTGATATTATTGCTGGTGTCGACTAATCAAGCGATGGCATGGTGGAATGACCCTTATGGTTACATGCCGAACCGCAGTGGTTACTGGCCGAATGCATGGCCGCCGTATGTGCAACAACCATATAGAAATAACAATCTCGGCTGGAATGTTAGAGGTACAATGACCGCGTCAGGTGATACGCATTTTATTATGGAGTATCACGGTAATATTTATGATGACTTCTACGGTCAGAACTATCGCCGACCGTATTATAATGGTTTATTTGGATACCCGAATATCGGGAATGGTTGGCGTTGGTAGAATGATCACGGTTATTGCAAATCTTAAAGGCGGTTCTGGAAAAAGCACAGTGAGCTTCAATCTTGCTATTTGGTTGGCTGATCGTGGTTTTGACGTGCAGGCAGTGGATCTTGATCCGCAATTAACGTTGTATGATGTTGCGCAAATTAGAAAAGATGAAGGTCATGAACCAGAATTAAATGTCAGAGCAGAAACAATGCCAAATTTAGATAAAGACATTGAATCTGAAATTATTTTTGATGTGGGGGCGGCAAATTCAGAAGGCATGCGTGAAGCAATACGACATGCAGACCAAATTATTATTCCAGTGCCACCCAGTCAGCCAGATGTGTGGGCGACACAGCGCTTTTTAAAAATAGTTCGTGAAGCACGCGATGGAATATCTGGTGACCTAAATATTTATGTTTTTGTTAATCGGGCGGATACGCACCATGCGGTGCGTGAGTCGGATGATACCGAAGCAGCATTAGCCCAATTGCCGGGTGTGACGTTGTTACCGCAACGACTTCACCAACGAACTATTTATCGACGTTCGATGAGTGAAGGCTTAGCAGTTTTTGAATTGTGGCGCGGCAGTAAAGGCTCGAATGAATTCGATGCTTTTGCCAGTGCCTTATATCAGTAATTTAGGAGAGTGCAGGAACATGAGTGACGCACAAGACGAGTCAGGAAAAGAACAAACAAAGGCTAAGGACGAAGTGGTGATGGATGAAGTCGTCGAAGAACGTCCGGTAGTAACTAAAAAATCTGGCTTCACAGGTTTTGTTATTACCTTGGTATTACTCAGTGGTGCGGCGGGAGCTGCTTGGTATTACCAGAGCATGTGGTGGCCTCAGGTTCAGGACGGTACCCAACAAGCACAAATAAAAGTGCAGCAAGCACAAGCCTGGTTAAATGATTTATTCTCATTTGGTAAAGAGGATGAAGCCGTCGTTGTCTCGATGCCAAAAGTAGAGCCAAGTAAGACGAATGAAGAAAATAGTAAACCGAATTATGTTGTTGCCGCAATATCGGATCCTGAACCTGTTGTTGAAAAAGAACAACACGACATTGTAAAAGAAGAGAGTCCAGCGGCTAAAGATGAAGAATTAAGCAAGAAGCCAGCAGTGGATGTTATCGATACTAAGGAGTCAGCAAAGGATATTGAAGAATCTGCAGAGGTAGTCGTAGACGAATCGGCAGTCATGCTTGAGCCTGTTACTAATAAGGAGGAAATGGTTGTTCCTGAAATCGTAGCGGCTGAGTTAATAGGGATGGAGAGCGAGGCAGAGACGCCCGTAGTTGAAGTCAAACGAAGTGCGGTTAATCTTACTTATGCGCGACAGGCTTTTTGGCAACGAGATTTACCGAAGGCTGAAGCGCTTTATAAAGAACAAATAAAAACGGCTGAAATTAATGCCGACAGCTGGGGTGAGCTAGGTAATGTTTATTACTTGCAAGCGAAATGGCAACAAGCGGCTACCGCTTATACAGAAGCGGCGCTTATTTTATTGAAAAAAGGGAACTTTCCTCAGGCAATGTTTTTACGTTACATCGTGATTGGACTTGACCCCGCACAAGCACAACGGATTGATGAATATTTACAGACCTTACAAGCACCTTTACATGGTTAATTGCTTACGTTATTTGAGGGAATAAGGAGATGAAAATGGCAATGCGAAACTTACTGTTGATCGCGGCGGGTTTTATTATCTTGATGGGATCGGCGCTTATTTTTTTCGGGGATGAACAAAAGAATGATACTGGCATGAATCAGATGGCAGCAGCAGACGCATCTTCATCATTAGATGCCTCTTTGATAGGAGCACGCCAAGCTTATTGGGCTGGAGATATTGCGCAGGCAGAGAGCTTGTATTCAAAAATCATTACTACGAATGCGGATAATATCAATGCATGGGGTGAACTGGGTAATATCTATTATATGCAGGCTAAATGGAAGAAAGCTGCGAACGCGTATGCCGAAGTCACTTTATTATTAATTGATAAAAAGGATATGCAGCAGGCTGCTTTTTTCCATGGTTTAGTTAACCAGATGGATCGGGAGCAATCGGAACGTATTAATGAGCGCCTACGCAGCTTGAATAATATATAGAGATTTATACATTGCTGCCAATTGTCGAAAAATAAGGAGAGCAAAGATGGGATTTCTAGCGAGATTGTTTGCAGTAATAGGCTTTGTCTTGATTTCCGCCATAGTGGCATCGGGAATTTATTTTCAAAAAGAGATACAAGCAGTACAGGGATTTGATAAGAAGGCCGGAGAAGTATATCTGGATATGATGAAGACCGTATTAGCGACAGGCAATGCTGCTGAAGCAACGGTTTGGCGAGTCCCGCTTGCTGATGGCGTTAGTTCTGAGGATGCTGAAGAGGCAATGCGTGCAGTTGCGAATGAGTACAATATCAAGAATGTGGGTGAGCTACCACTGAGTAAGCAGGTTGAAGCTATGTTGGGTAAGCCTTACCGAACATTAAAAATTTATATGTTCTGTGATCCGTTAACAGCAGTAAAAATGCTGGATTACAGTGATGCCTTTTCTGCTTACTTACCATGTCGTGTCGCAATGGTAGAAGACAAACAGGGCAAAGTCTGGCTTTATACTTTAAATATGGATTTGATGATTCATGGTGGAACGCCATTACCACCTGCATTAAAAGTTGAAGCTGAAAAAGTGAAAGAAACAATTCTTGCCATTATGCATCGCGGTGCAGAGGGTGATTTTTAAATCGATCGATATTTGTAGAGACGGATATCTACGTATTGTATTGGTATTATATTTTTGAGTTTAGGAGTCTGCTATGAGTGATGGAAAAAATGCGTTAGAGGGTATATCAACGCAAACGTGTGAGAACAGTGATTGCGGTAAGGAGGGCTGTGAAAAGTGTCGTGAGGAGATATCGCCTGAGTCAAAGTCAATGGAAGACTGCATGGGTAAGAGCATGGAAATGCTCGCGAATACTTTTTCAGCTAGCGCTAAACGTTGGGAAATGATTGTCTACCCATCATTGTTTGCGTTTATTTTGTTGGCTGGTTATGGCTTCTATTTGATTTATAGTTTGACACAGGATGCGCATGAGATATCGAAGAATATGGTGGCGATGACTAAAAACATGGTTGAGATATCAGAAAACGTGCGGGTGATTTCACAAAATACGAACCATCAGACAGTGGCTATGCGTGAAATGGTTGCGAATACACAGGGTATGAATGCATCTATGAATCAAATGCGTCATGATATGTCGGTAATGAATTACAGTGTGTCTCGACCAATGAATAAAATAAATAGTTTTATGCCTTGGTAAGTATTTATTTTTGTTAGGCAATAAAAAAGCCCGGCATTGCCGGGCTTTTTTTTATCAACATTCGTATGAGCATTTAGGCCATGTTACGGACGTGATTATTAAGACGGCTTTTATGACGAGCAGCCTTATTTTTGTGAACTAAACCTTTACTAACCATGCTGTCGATAGCTGGAACAGCGAGCTTGTAAGCAGCGCTTGCAGCATCTTTATCTTTTGACTCAATTGCCTTAACAACGTTTTTGATGCGTGTACGCATTAATGAACGCATGCTTGCGTTATGCTGGCGATGATTTTCTGCCTGGCGAGCGCGTTTCTTTGCTTGTGCTGAGTTAGCCATTGTTGCCTGTATCCTGTCTTGTATCTTGTCCGAGAAAGCGCGTAACTATGCTGATTTTATGCGCATTTGTCAAATTCTCTTGTAATGGAGGAATTTGGGCGGTGTCCGTGGACGTGCTATGCTAGCCGATATTAAAACTGAAACAAAAACAGTTACTTATAAAGATTTTGGAACAAGCATAATAACATGAGTGGTCGACTCTTTAAATCTACGGTGGTTGTTGGGGGAAATACGCTCATTTCTCGGGTGCTAGGACTCGTCCGAGACATCGTTATTGCGCGTTTATTTGGTGCAGGAGCGGGCACAGATGCCTTTTTTGTTGCCTTTAAGATCCCTAATTTCTTTCGCCGCCTATTTGCTGAAGGCGCATTTTCACAGGCTTTTGTGCCTGTATTGGCTGAAACACGGGTTGCTGATAAGGACGATCTGAGTGAAACCCGTGCCTTGGTTGTCCATACGGTTGGGACCTTGGGCGGTGTGTTGGTATTGCTCACTTTATTAGCCGAATTGGCCGCACCGTGGCTGATTATTGTTTTTGGTCCTGGTTTTTACCTCGAAGGCGGTGAAAAGTACGATCTAACCGTACAAATGCTGCGGATCACCTTCCCATACCTATTACTTATTTCCCTAACAGGCTTGGCAGGTGCGGTCTTAAATAGTTTTGGTCGTTTTGCGGTCGCCGCCTTTACACCGGTTTTACTAAATCTATGTCTTATTGCGGCAGCTATTTGGCTTGCCCCTCTTATGGATGATCCAGTGGTTGGGCTTGCATGGGGTGTGTTTATTGCCGGCTTGGCTCAGCTGGGTTTCCAGCTACCGTTTCTTGCTCGGCTTGGCATGTTGGGCTGGCCACGCTGGGGACGCGCCCACGTAGGTGTGAAGAAGATAATGCGCCTGATGCTGCCCGTGATCATTGGTTCTTCTGTACTACAAATTAACTTGGTCGTGGACACGATTATTGCTTCGTTCTTATTTACAGGTAGCGTGACTTGGCTTTATTACGCGGATCGCATGGTGGAGTTCCCGCTTGGTGTGTTTGCGATTGCCTTGAGCACGGTCATTCTGCCTAGTCTCTCGCGCCAGCATGCGGAAGATGATCCGGTCAGTTTTGCTCGCACGCTTGATTGGGCATTGCGCCTGGCCTTAGTCATTGGCTTGCCAGCAACAGTGGGCTTATTTATGTTGGCCGAGCCAATCCTCAGTAGCTTATTTCAATACGGTGACTTCACCGTTGGTGATGTGGAAATGGCCGCATTGGCACTCATGGCCTATGCCATTGGTCTACCTGCTTTCATTCTGATTAAGGTGTTTGCTCCCGCCTACTTTTCCCGCCAAGATACTAAAACACCGGTAAAAATCGCAATTAAGGCAATGTTTCTTAATATTACACTGAATATTCTCTTTGTGGTGCCGATGGTGTATCTGGGCATGAATGGGCCGCATGCGGGTTTGGCATTGGCAACCGGTTTGGCTGCATGGCTTAACGCGTGGTTATTGTGGCGTGGCCTACAACGGCAGGGCATATTCCAAGCCCAGTCTGGTTGGGGTAAATTGGCTTGGCAGGTCTTGGCTGGTCTCGTTGTGATGGCGGGGATTCTAGTTTGGGGCGTTGAGCCGCAAACCAGTTGGGCTGAGTGGACTTGGCAGCAGCGTGCGAGCGAATTATTCCTCTGGATTATTGCGGCTGCCACCGGTTACTTAAGCATTTTGTGGATTTGTGGGCTGCGGCTTGCGGATTTACGAGGAAAGAACCCATCTTAATGCATCTGCCTAGAGCATTTTTGACATGCGCACCATATAATAGCGTGTTTGCGGCAAACTGAACTGACATGGAACTGATTAGAGGCTTTTACAACCTACAACCACATCACCGTGGTTGCGTGGCGACCATTGGTAATTTTGATGGCGTGCACCTCGGTCATCAAACCGTGTTGGGACAATTGGCGGACAAGGCTTCCGAACTGGGTGTGCCGTCAGTGGTGATTAGCTTTGAGCCCTATCCAATGGAGTTCTTTGCGGCAGACAAAGCGCCAGCGCGGTTAACACGATTACGTGAAAAGTTTCGCGCCTTAACACGTTACTCGGTAGACAGAATGTTATGCCTACGTTTTGATAAAACATTTGCACAGCAACCAGCACGTGAGTTTATCAACAAGGTACTGATTGACGGTTTGGATATTCGGTATCTGGTTGTAGGTGATGATTTCCGTTTTGGTCATCAACGCCAAGGTGATTTTGCCTTGTTAGAAGAGGTTGGCAAAGAGCATGGCTTTGATGTTGTGCACTTACATACCTTTAATATAGAGAACGAGCGAGTCAGTAGTACCCGTGTTCGTGAGGCATTAGAATGCGGTGATATGGCGGCGGCAGAAAAGTTGCTTGGCAGACCATATAGAATGTGTGGTCGAGTAGCACATGGTGATAAGCGTGGTCGCACGATTGGTTTTCCAACGGCGAATATTCACCTGCATCGACAGAAGACACCGGTCAAAGGTGTTTTTGCCGTAGAGCTGTTTGGTATCAAGGGTGAACCGATTGCAGGTGTTGCGAATGTCGGTACAAGACCAACCGTTGATGGCACGCGTAGTTTGTTGGAAATACATTTGTTCGATTTCGCTGAAGAAATATATGGTGAGTACGTGCATGTTGAGTTTGTGTACAAGTTAAGAGATGAAGTGAAATTTGATTCGTTTGATGAATTAAGAAAACAGATAGATATGGATGCCGAGCAGGCACGTGAATACTTTCGAAATAGAAATAGCTAGATTAATAATTGCAGAAATAAATACATGACTGATTATAAAAAAACATTAAATTTGCCGAGCACTGCCTTTCCGATGAAAGGCAACTTGGCTAACCGTGAACCTGAGTTATTAAAACGCTGGGCAGAGGCAGATATTTATAAAAAATTGCGCGCGCATGCCGCAGGACGCGATAAATTTATTTTGCACGATGGTCCTCCCTATGCGAATGGTGATATTCACATTGGTCATGCCGTTAATAAAATTCTCAAAGACGTTATTACTAAATCTAAAACGTTGTCTGGTTTTGATACGCCTTATGTGCCGGGTTGGGATTGTCATGGTCTACCCATTGAATTAAATGTTGAAAAGAAAGTCGGCAAGGCAGGGCATAAGGTTGATGCAAAAACATTCCGTGATGCGTGCCGTACCTATGCGGGTAAACAAGTTGATAAACAGCGTGAAGATTTTAAACGCTTAGGGATCATTGCTGATTGGGATAAACCCTATCTGACAATGGACTATAAGTACGAAGCAGACATCGTTCGTTCACTCGGCAAGATCGTTGAAAACGGTCATCTGCATAAAGGCGTTAAGCCAGTGCATTGGTGTACAGATTGTGGTTCGTCATTAGCAGAAGCGGAAGTTGAATACGAAGATAAAACGTCACCGGCTATTGATGTGCGTTTTAGTGTACTTGAGGATGAAACCTTATTTTCGCGCTGTCACCACACAGACAGTAAAGGCGAAGGCGAGTTATCGGTTTTGATCTGGACAACCACGCCATGGACCCTGCCTGCTAACCAGGCAATAAGCGTGCATCCTGATCTAGAGTACGTGGTTGTGCAATGTCAGTCGGAACATGGCGCGGAGCGTTTACTCATGGCCGAAGCATTAATGAAAGATGCGATGGTACGTTACGATATTGAAGATTATCGAGTCATTGCCTACTGCAAAGGTAGTGAGCTTGATGGCGTTAAATGTGCGCACCCATTTTATGAACGCGAAGTACCGATTATTTGTGGTGACCATGTTACAACGGAAGCGGGTACAGGTTGTGTGCATACTGCACCAGGGCATGGTCAAGACGATTATGTTGTTGGTATGCGTTACAAGTTGAAGGTTGATAATCCAGTTGGCAGTAATGGTTGTTTCTTGCCTGACACGCCTTTGTTTGGTGGCGAGCATGTTTTTAAAGCCAATGACAAGGTGCTTGATGTCTTAAAAGCAAAAGGTAAATTGATGCACCATGAAGCATTGCGTCATAGTTACCCGCATTGCTGGAGACACAAAACTCCAATCATTTTCCGTGCGACGCCACAGTGGTTTGTTAGCATGACGCAAAACGGTTTGCGTGATGAGGTGAATATATCGATCAAGCAAGTGAAATGGCTGCCTGATTGGGGACAAGCACGTATTGAAACAATGGTTGCTAATCGGCCTGACTGGTGTGTGTCTCGGCAACGTACATGGGGGCCGCCAATCCCGATCTTTGTGCATAAAACCACGGGCAAATTACATCCCGATACCAATGCCATTTTTGAAAAAGTCGCACAGCGCATTGAACAAGATGGAATTAATGGTTGGTTTGAAACAGATGCCTCTGAATTCATTGGCAGTGATGCCGATGATTATGATCGTGTGAACGATATTCTTGACGTCTGGTTTGATTCCGGTGTGTCACACCATGCTGTGCTTGATGGTCGTGATGAATTGGCATGTCCGGCTGACTTGTATTTAGAAGGCTCTGATCAACATCGAGGCTGGTTCCAAACATCTTTATTGTCATCTATCTCCATGCGTGGAGAAGCACCGTATAAAACAGTGTTAACCCATGGTTTTACTGTCGATGCAAAAGGCCACAAGATGTCCAAATCGAAGGGCAATGTGGTGGCACCGCAAAAGGTGATAAAAAATCTTGGTGCAGATATTTTGCGCCTTTGGGTTGCTGCAACCGATTATAGTAAAGAAATGACGGTATCGGATGAGATTTTGAAACGCTCGGCTGATACCTATCGACGTTTACGAAATACATCACGTTATTTGTTGTCGAATATTAATGACTTTGATCCTGCTAATGATTTAGTAAATCCTGACGAGATGTTGGCACTCGATCAATGGGCAGTCATGCGCGCAGCAAAAATTCAAGCGCAAGTATTAGCTGCGTATGAAAGTTATGAATTCCATAAGATCTATCAGCTGGTACATAATTTCTGTTCGGTTGAGTTAGGCGGTTTCTATTTAGATATTACTAAGGATCGTCAGTACACCATGCCTGCAAATAGTGTCGGGCGTCGTTCAGCGCAAACAGCGGCGTACCATATTATTGAAGCATTGACGCGTTGGTTAGCACCCATCCTCACCTTCACGGCTGAAGAACTTTGGCAGCATCTTCCTGGTGAGCGCAGCGAATCGGTCTTTTTCGAAACATGGTATGACCTGCCAACCATGCCGATCAGTGAAGCAATGGGGCTTGAATTCTGGAGTGAGATTGTTGAAGTACGTGATGCGGTTAATAAGGAACTTGAAAAGGCACGCGCAGCAGGCGTGATTGGTTCGGCACTTAATGCAGAGGTCGGCCTATATTGTGGTCGTGAAATCCTTGATAAATTAAATGCATTGGAAGATGAATTACGTTTTGTTTTAATTACATCGGATGCGCGTACTTATTTAGCCGGTGAGCCACCCGCAGAAGCTGCGCACTATACCCTGTCGACTAATGATGAGTTGTGGATTTCTGTGTCGGCATCAGATAAAGAAAAGTGTGTGCGTTGTTGGCATCACCGTGATGATGTAGCAAGCCATGATACTCATCCTGAATTATGTGGTCGTTGTGTTGAGAATGTTGACGGTGATGGTGAAGCAAGGCGTTTTGCTTGAGGAAAGGGACATGTTGAGATGGTTATGGCTCGCAGTAATTGTTGTTGCTTTGGATCAATTAACCAAGGGCTGGGCTAGTTCTGAATTACTTTTCAATACAGAAACACAGTCAGGTATTCCTGTTTATGTGATGCCATCAATTAACTGGATCATGGCACATAATTTTGGTGCATCATTTGGTTTTTTGAGTGAAGCAGGTGGATGGCAGCGCTGGTTCTTTGTCACACTGGCGAGTGTCGTCAGTATTGTTATTATCTTTTGGTTAAAAGGCCTGCCTCGCACTGATAAATATTTAGCAATCGCGTTGGCGTTAATATTAGGTGGTGCGATTGGCAATGTGATTGATCGGGCACTGTATGGTTACGTGGTCGATTTTATACAGTTTTATTACGAATCTAATACGAGTTGCTTACCGGGTTTTTATTTTACGGGTGCACAATGTAATTGGCCGGTGTTTAATATTGCCGATATGGCTATTGTGGGTGGCGCAGGGCTCATGATTATTGAAAGTTTATTTGGTTCTAGGGGAACAGAATCAAAAACATAAAGTTAGGAGTTGCGAATGGCCGAAACAATACAAGCGGGAAGTAGTGTACTGATTAACTACACCCTCGCAATTGAAGATGGCACTGTTGTTGAATCAACCGAAGGCACAGACCCATTACGTTTTTCATTAGGTGATGGCACGCTTATAGAAGGTTTGGAAGCTGTATTAATGGACATGAAGGTAGGTGAGAGACAATGCATGCAACTAGAGGCAGTTGAAGCATTTGGCTTTGCTGATGAAACGAATGTACATATGTTAACACGTGATAAATTTCCAGAAGATATGCCGCTTGAAAAAGACCTGATCGTTGGTTTTACTACGCCTTCGGGTGAGGAAATCCCGGGACGGATTATGGATATGCCTGATGATAATTTGGTGGTCGTTGATTTTAATCATCCACTAGCCGGTCATGCTATCACATTTGACGTGGAAGTCATGGCAATCGGTGCAGAGGAAGAAATTCATTAATATGCAAGTTTTGTTAGCTAATCCTCGTGGCTTTTGTGCTGGTGTTGATCGTGCCATCGATATTGTTGAACGTGCCTTAGAGATATTTTCTACACCTATCTATGTGCGTCATGAAGTTGTACATAACCGTTACGTTGTTAACTGTTTACGAGATAAAGGCGCAGTCTTTGTTGAAGAGCTTCATGATGTGCCAGATGATGCGACAGTTATTTTTAGTGCGCATGGTGTATCAAAGGCAGTACGTGCTGAAGCAGAACAACGCGGCTTGAATATTTTCGATGCAACCTGTCCGCTTGTAACTAAAGTGCACATGGAAGTAGTACGTCATGTCAAAGCGGGTTGTGAATGTGTGTTGATTGGGCATGCAGGTCACCCAGAAGTGGAAGGCACGATGGGGCAAGTTGAGAAGCAACAGGGTGTAATGCATTTAGTTGAAACGCCGAATGATGTAGCTCATTTGACTGTCGGTGATGAAACCAAGCTAGCATTTGTTACACAAACGACACTATCGATGGATGATACGAGTGTTGTTATTGATGCCTTACGGGAACGTTTTCCGGATATCATTGGGCCAAAAAAAGATGATATTTGTTACGCAACCCAAAACCGGCAAGACGCAATTAAACGACTTGTCGAAAAATGTGATGCAGTGCTTGTCGTTGGTTCACCAAATAGTTCTAATTCAAACCGCTTGCGAGAAATTGCTGAGCAGCAGGGCATTCCTGCATGGCTTATTGATGGTTCTGAGGATATCCAAGAAAATTGGTTGATAGATAAAAACAATATTGGACTGACTGCGGGTGCTTCTGCGCCTGAATTACTAGTGCAAAATGTAATAAAAAGGCTCCAAGAATTAGGAGCCGATGTGATTAGTGAGGACGAAGGTAAGCCAGAACAGGTCACCTTCACCCTGCCTAAAGCGTTAAGATAATATTACCAACAATCTGCAACTGTTCCTGTACCAGAAAAAGTCTGCGCACCTGTTTGATCTAAAGTGAGATTACCGCAGCGTGTATCACCTGCTTGTACACCCTGAGGTATGGCTGTTAATGAAAAGGTAGTCGCTGTTGCACCAGCGACAGTCACAGAATAAAACTGATCTTCTGATTGTTGTGTTGTGCCATTAGTAATAGGGCAACCTGCATTGTTGTATTGCAGGTATTTTGTATAACAACGCTCGAGTTGTTGGGCCATATTTGTTAATAAAGCCTTGCCATCTGCACGTCGGGTTTTATCGACTTGTTCTTGGTAAGCAGGAAAGGCAAAGGCTGCCAAGATTGCGACAATAGCGACGGCGATCATTAATTCGAGTAGGGTAAAACCGAGATTTCTTTTTTTCATAATCATATCTCTTGAATAAATATTAGTGCTCAAGTGGTGATAAGCTGGCAGGGATACCTGATAGAATTAGAATATTTTGTAAAATTCTTCTATTTGCATCATCGCTTATAAAATTAAAACCAACTAGTGTCTCTTTGGTTAACGTAGTCACAGGTACAAAATCTGAGCTTTGTGTTTGTACCTTAATATCGATACCGTAATAATGTTTATTGCCATCAATAGTAATGGTTCTTTTAGCTAAATCAATATTCCGGACTATACCAATATATTCGTATGCGAAAGGAACATTAGGTATAGTTTTTTCTTTTGAGACGCCTCCTGAAAAAGTAGCGGTCGTCTCAGCTGCCGCATGTTGAGGTATAAAGGCCAACGATGCAGCAATTAGCATTGAAACTATTATTTTCTTACCTGCAATTAAATATTTCATCATTATTCTCCAAATAAGTTCAAAGCGTGTCTATGGTTCTATTTCACGCCAAGAGTGTCGGCCAGTTGTGGACGGCACCTCGCCGCCAACACCGACACTGCGTATTTTTTGGTCACTTGTTTGAGTGAACTTACGATTACCAATAAAGGATGAATCCGATGGTGTGGATTTATCAAAACGGATACCGGTAACTATATTGGCATCACCTTCAAGACTACCAACGTTGTCATTTTCATCAAATGTACCGTCATTATTAATGTCAAAGAAAGGCGAACTGCCAGAGCCACCATTGACCGGGTTGAAGCCAAGCTCGAATCCACCAGGCCCTATCGTACAAGCATTGGCATCTTTTGGAATAACGGTATTAACGAATACAAAGCCATTGCGTAATAGGAAGTTGCGCACAGGTTTTTCACCAGGGAACTCAATTCCGCCGCCACCAGCAACATCAAGGTCAATAACCCAACCTTCTTTTCGGTTGGGGCCGCCACTGTGCCCCCAAAAAGAAATAATGTTATTGGTCAAGGTTCTTACGTTTAAGGTAGTGGGTGTACCATTTATATTGCCTGTGACCGTGTCGTTGGTAAAAACCTGTTCTTGCAGTCGGCTGTAAGTGACCTCTTCGGCAGCCGTAATGGCTTCAGCTGGATCAGTGAAGTCATCCCATAGACCATAGATTGATTGAATCTCTTGGCTTGTTGGCGCAACAAGGTCAGTGTTGGTGAAGTAGCTGCCTGTACCAACGATGACAATGAAGCCATTTTCATTAGGATGCTTAACAACAAGCGGCGTATTGGTTATGGGTTGGACAGGTGTGCCTGCACCATTATAACTGGCAGTGAATAGCTTTCTTACACTGCTGTTTGAGCTCTGAATTGTGGCAATGGATGTGCCACTAAGGTCGAAACGGAACACGTTACCTTGGTAGTCACCCGCATAAATCACATCAACAGTTCCGTTAGCATCTATATCGATACCACGTACGCCACCTAAACTATTTGGTGTGGTGTTGTCAGCACTTTCGGCTTTACCGAAACCTGTGTTGAGTTTGAAGAAGTCAGTTCCACGATCCCATGTGCCGTCTAGACCACCATCTAGAAAGGCGATGTAGAGTTCGGCATCACCGTCGGTGCTGGCACTGTTATAACCATTACCAAAAATAGCTACCCAACGGTTATTGCCACCACCATCCTGAATATTACTCATGGCAATTAATGGTGAGGTAATGGCTACCCCTAAATTAAGATCGTTGTTAGTGACAGTAACACCAAGGTCATCTGCTTGGGTAAATTCCCACATAACATTTTGAGCGGCAACAGTTTCACTGCTTAGGTTGCCAGGGTCAGTAATATTCATCGCAAAATAACCAGGAGAGCCGGCGCCTAGGCCACCCACCATAACGGTATTCCAGCTAGGCAAGCCGGCATTGGTTCCTGTTGCCGGCTGGAAAAACACGTCATTAATCGCCGCTGTTAGATCGACGAAGTACTCGTGCGTGTAGTCTGGTAGCGTGAGACTAGATAATCTTGGGAATAAAATGTTAGGCACATAGGCGAATACTTCTTCGCCACCGCCTGCACCACTGTTGGCATCAAAGCCATGGAGCATGCCATCGTTGGCACCAATATATACAATGGGTCGACGGTTGTTTGCACTACTTGCAAATTCGCTATAGAGGCTACCTACTGTATCGGGGTATGGAGCCGTATCGCGTCCTGCAAAAGGTGGTGGACCAACGAATACAGGAGAGGAGTGAACAATATCGCCAAGTTTACCACCTGGATTAGCTTCACCTTTAATAGGATCGCGTTCACGGAACTCACCAGTTTCACGATTGGTACCTTCATTTGTTGAATCGCCACGTAAATAATTAAGGCGATTTTCCGCAAGCAAGGCCGGAGTAGGAGGGTTAGCAGTGATGCTAGGTGTTTCCAATTGCGTTTTCTGAGTTGCATTGATGTCAGTCCAACGGAAAGGAATGCCAGCATTTGTATCAGCATTAAAGGTGATAATTTCACGTGAATTATTTGAATCTAGCAATAGTGCTGCATCCCAGAGATTGGTAGCGGTGTTAACAACACCGGTAACATCAACTGATTGGGCAATAAGCTGGCCAGAATTATCTTCTGTATCAAAGAAGGCACGGAATACAACGGCGCCACTTTCTAAGTTTTGGGTGTTAAATGCAACAGAGGTTGCTGCACCCTTGTTGTCATTGAAATCCGCAAAGGCAGTTGCAAGTGCATTGGTTAATTCAGTTTGATCTGTTGCATTAAGAAATTGACCGCGACCATTCCAAGCAGCGTGGCGTAGATCATCAATTCTTTGCGAATTGCCTGATGTTGGATCAGGCCAGCCTACAGCAGGAGGGTTAATAAAAGTTGCGGCGGCAGCGGGATCTTGTGGGTTTGAGCCACGTGTTCCTCTTACACCAAAACCAATAGTATAGGTTGACATGTGTTGGTGCATTTCTTCAAAAGGATCGGTATTACCAACATAACGTTCATCATCAATGTCTGTTACGGGGACTAGATCATCTAAAGTGGAATGAAGGTCACGTTCATAATAATGCATGGCAACGTCAGCAAGGGTATCATCTTCGTTATCAGCGAAGGATGCACCATCAAAGGGACCTTGCGGGGTTCCCCCATCGATGCCATCACCATCGGCATTATCTACATTGGGGTCGCCACCATTCCAAAAACCATCCGTCATTAGAATAGTGTAGTTTTGTTGACACTGGCCAGCAGGTGTTGCTGCGACAGGACAATTCGCATCGCCTGGGTTACTGGCACCTGTGCCAAATATATTGTTATTGTTACAAGAAAAATATTCACCTACTGCGGCAAGATTTTGACGTAGTGGTGTACCACCAGCGGATTGAGTTTGGAAAATGCGATCAAATAAAGTTCGTTTTGCACCCGTAGTAACAGAACCATTCATGGAAGCAACTTGAACGCGGTTATTTGAGACATTATTAATGGTTGCCATACCAACACGTATCGCTGTTTCCGGTTCTACTACGCTCGTAATAGCAGCTTTAGCTGTCAGTTCACGACGACGGTAGTAAGTAAACCAGTTTGCAAAATTAGCTTGTTCTTCGGCTAGCGTACAAGTCACGCGTGGTGTGGCAGTTTCGCCGTTACCACCACAATCTGAACGTAAGCCTGAACGATCATGTATTGCTGAATTAAACAATGTCGCACCATTAGTTGCACCGCTGGCACGGAGTTGGATCAATTCGTGGGCATCGCCTTCATCAACATTGCCATCACCATCTGTATCAGTCCAGATATAGTAACTGGCTGGATACTGGGTATCAGGCAAATTGAAATAAAAGTCTGCCGGTGATGCGAAACCTGTAATATTATTTACAAACAGATGGGAATTAAGGGTTTGATCATTTGTTAGGTTAACGGTATTGCTACCAGTAACATAAGGATCAACAGGAGCCGCTGTTATTGTCACAACAGGGGCCGTACCCACCGCGGGTGTGCGATCTGTGTAGAGGGTGCCACTGTTATCAACACCAGCCCAAGGTTTGTATTCAACATCAGGATTGTAATAGGTTGTGTTGTAATTCGAATTTCGAACACGCCAGACACCACGCCAATTGGTATACCCTGCGGCATCGAGGTCAAATACATTCGCATCGAAAGTATTTAATGCGGTTTCAGTTGGTAGCGTGTAGTAATTGGTTAAACCACCCGCAATGGATTGTCCGCCACCAAGGCCAAACGGGGTTGCGGCGATAGAATTAGTGCTAAAGTTATCACCATCATTAAAAGTATATAAATAAGATTCGGTGCGTGTAAAATTGCCAAATACACCGGTCACAGGATTACTGATCGTATAAGTTCCTTGATCAGCTGCGGCAAGAATAGTCCAGTCCATACTGCCAGAGTCATCAGCAAGAATCATTACATTGGGTTCAACACCGGTTGCTACCTCTAGTGCATTGGTTGCAATATCAAGCGTACCAGCATTAGTTTGTAGTGGCATAGCTAATATAAAACTAGCAGCACTTGTGGCAATTGTAATGAGTGATTTTTTGTATAGAGTGTTGGGGAAACGCATAGCAGTACTCCCGTTCTTCAAGCTTGATTTTAAATTAATTAAACGCATGACTTATAATCCATCGACGCCATAAACGGTTTGCAGGAAAACGACACTGTTGTTAGAACCACCTGTGCCGCGCGCGGTGATACGGAATAAACCGACTTGTCCACCACCTGTTCCCTGTCCGTAATTTTGTAAGTTGAGGTTATCCGCACCTTCACCTTTAGGTTTGCCAGTGAGTTGAATGACATAGCGGGGGGGACTAGCAAGACCTTCGCCAGAGCCAATAATTGTGGCAGTTCTAAAACCGCGATTTGCATCACCACCGGTCCAATCGACATAATTTTGAATATCTTCATAGACTGCAGAATAGGCAGCTTCCAACTCAACGTCGCCACTATATAACCCATCGTCGCCGGCCAGATCGAAAGGACCGGTAACAGCAACGGTATCAAGGAAACGCTCGGCATCGATTAATGCGGCTTCAGCAGCCTCAAAAGCGAGATGATTATCGCGCGCATTACCCGCCATACGTTCTTCAAGTCCGGTGTTACGCATGCTGGCGATGCCAAGAATTGTTAGCAATAGCAACATAATCATACTAATGATGAGCACGGCACCTTGTTGGTTTTTAGATAGTGAATACATAACAATTATCCTGATTAAATTTTATGGACCAGCGGCAGCACCACCAGATGGAGGTGCAACGCTCACGCCACGATTACGAACTTTAATGGTCTCAGAAAAAACATAACGCTGACGTCGGTCTGCTGGGTAGGAGACGGCACCCGTTGTTGTTACTGTCGTACCAACTACATTGTAAGCAACGTTATCAGCATCTTTGGTTATTTCTTCAGGTGTATGGAACAGTATGCCAATTCGAATACTGACAACATTATTAAAATCTGTGACATCGTTGGCAGCAACATAACGAACCGCTTCCGTTGTTGATGAGAGTGCTTCACCATAAACGATTTGCATTGTTTCAATGCCCTCAACAAGTTCTTGAGGTGGGGTGAACTCAAGGTTACCACCAGAAACACGACGCTCAATTCGATAGAGTGAATTGGTTGGCGGAGCCGTTCTCCCCGGTGTGGTATTGGATAAGCTAGGGCCAATAAAATAAATAACGGGTTTTAAAATGGTTAGTTGCGCACCAGGTCCATAAGGTTCATCGGCATCTTCGGGTGAGTCGCCGCAGGCCGCGGTTAGGTTATTAGAACAATTCCCCGGTGACTGACTGCCACCCGTGTTATGAACAACGGTCACGGTGCTGGCATTTGAATTAGTGATTTGTACAGTTGTTGATTTTTCACCATCACATATCAAAATGATCTCGCCAGGGCTAATGGTGCTGAGATTTGATAAATGTAGAGCAGCGGCTTGTGCTGCTGGGATATCTTCTACTGTAACGGGATCTTTTTCACCGACGAGAACACGAATGGCATCTGAGCCTGCTAAGCGAGAGCCTGGAACCGTGCCGACGCCGGGTATGGGCGCATCAAAAACACTGGCGCCACCTTCAAAGCCAACCAACGGCGTATTTGAATCATATTCTTTGGTTTTATCGTTGAGTAGATTATAGGAAACATCGGTTTTACGGCATGGTGAAAAACCGGATTGGCGAAGATCAAATGCAAGCGTATCCATCGCATAGCGGGCGTTTTCTTGCATACGACCGATGCCATCAGCCGTACGGTAGCTTTGTTTACTACTGAGAAACATCTGGATAACACCATTAAGAAGGATGGCGCTGATGGTGATTGCGATCATTAATTCTATCAGTGTAAAACCAGAGCTTATCCTGCGTTGATTTATATATTGGCTCATAGCACGCTGCTCACAGTGAATGTTTCAATGCGGTTGGCATCGCCTACATCACGGGTACGATCATCAACCCAAGAAATGTTGACGGTAATAGTGACATTGCTACCATTTGGCGTGATTTGTACGGAACCATCACCTTCCCCTAATGGCCCTCTAATATTAAAAGCTTGGCAAGTGGCTGTTTCGTTCCAGTTACCTAGTCCGCATACCCATTGTGTTAAATCAAAATTTGCCATATCACCAGGCGTGCAGTTTGCGGCGGCAGCTTGGCAATCAGTCATGCTGACCGGGCCTGCCCCTAGTGCTAAGTTGTAACTACCTGCGAGTGCAACGGTTGGATTGGCTCGCATTCGGTCGATGATGTCGTAAGCCATAATATTGGCTTGAGAACGCTGGTAAGCACTAAAATTAAATTGCAGACTGCGAGCCTGTAGGCTGGCAAGCCCTAATAAACCAACAGCCAAGACAAATACCGAGATCAATACCTCAATCATGGTGAAGCCCGCATATTTTCTTTTTAGTTTTATGGACATGGGTTAATTTCCAATACAGATATTCTGCCAGTAACGGCAATTTGAATTCGGCGGCCTTCAGGAATATTGACATTACATAAACTGAGATTGTCTGCCGCTGCCAAGGTTGTCGCACCACGCGATGTAAATGAGAAGCTATTATTAACACCGCTAACAAAGGTATTGTCACCTGTAAAAGCAGCATTGGTACGTAATAATTCGCCCGTGCTATCAACGGTCAATGTCCAGCCTTGCGACCAATCCGTATTACCGCTGGTTGAGGTGATAGTGACCGTGCTGCCGCGTTTAATCGCTTCACTTCGGGCTAAATTAACCGTGGTGCCAAAATCATTGGCATAGGTTGTTATTTTATTACTGCGAATCATGTTAGTGAAACTAGGAGCCGCAGCGGCAAGCAATACAGCGGCAATAGCAAGCGTTATCATGATTTCCAGTAGCGTAAAACCGCCCATAGCACGGGGCATTTTTATATTTAAGTATTTCATAAGTCTATATTTAGCATGAGTGGGTAGAATTGTCTGTGTTTGCCCGATAAGCCGGCAGGTTTGTCCGATAGGTGGTTACTTTCGGCACAAATATCACTAATAGCGACTTATTCTATATATACCCGACACGGTAATGAGTCTCTGGTATAATTCTAATATAGCTGATTTTAGTGAGTTTTCCCCATGTCTAAACATCCTGATTGCCTAGTTATTGGTGGTGGCCTTATTGGCATGCTGACAGCACGTGAATTGGCGTTGGCGGGTATGTCAGTGACATTACTGGAGCGAGGGGAAACAGGTAAAGAGTCCTCATGGGCAGGTGGCGGTATTCTTTCCCCGCTATACCCATGGCGTTATCCTGACGCTGTCTCTGATTTAGCGAAATATGGGCAACAGGTTTATCCTGAACTTGCTAAGGCGTTAATGGATGAAGGCGGTATTGATGCTGAGTGGACTCAAAGTGGCCTGCTCATGCCCGCGTGCGATGAGGTAGCGCAGGCGACGAAATGGGCAGCAACGTATTCCCCTGAAATGAAGATTGTACAGGTGGATGAGCTGAAGCATATCGCCCCCGAATTATCACCTGAACTATCTCAAACAAGTGCCATTTGGCTACCGCATGTTGCGCAGGTACGTAATCCCCGTTTAGTTAAAGCCTTGCGTAGCAGTATTAATGCATTGGGTGTAAAGGTGTTAACGAATACCACAGTGAAAAAAATTAACATCCGTTCAGGAAAGGTGACAGGTATTACCACAGAGTCTAACGAGCAAATACAGGCAGACTGCGTTGTCTTAGCCGGTGGCGCATGGAGCGCAAGTTTGCTTGATGAGTTTGATGTGGACTTGCCGGTGACACCGGTGCGGGGTCAAATGCTGTTGTATAAAACCACACCAGACACTGTGCGACGCATTATTTTGCATAAAGATCGCTATGTTATTCCTCGACGTGATGGTCGCGTACTAATGGGTAGCACCGTAGAGCACACAGGTTTTAAGAAAGACATAACCGACTCAGCGCGCGTTGAATTGGAGGCTGAGGCACAACGTATTGTACCGGCATTGGCCGATTTTCCTGTCGAGACACATTGGGCGGGTTTACGACCTAGCTCACCGGATGGTGTGCCATTTATTGGTGAATGTCCTAATGCAGAAGGCCTATTTTTGAATACAGGCCACTACCGGAATGGGGTTATTCTCGGCCCTGCATCGGCAGCCTTGCTGGCCAGTCTGATTTTGTCTAAGGCTTTCCCATTAACATCGACGACCTATGACCCCGCATTACGTTTGCAAAATCAACTACTTGCCAATGGTTAGACAAGCAAGTATTTGTATTCATTAGTCAATTAGTCATATACTTGCATACGGAGGGATAGTACATGGATGCTAATAGAGACATTATCGTTAAGCAATTAGAGGCACGCGGTATTTACCCGACGCCACAGCGAGTCAAAATTGCCCAAGTTATGTTGGTAAAACAACAACATATGTCAGCAGACAAGGTCTTGCAGGCAGTGAATGTGGCAGAATCAGCTGTATCGAAGGCAACGGTGTATAACACCCTGGGTTTATTTGCCGCGAAAGGTTTGCTCAGGGAAGTGATTGTTGATCCATCGAAAGTTTTTTACGACTCGAATACCAGTGCGCACCACCATTTTTATAATGTTGATACAGGTGAGTTAAGTGATATTGGTGCAGATCAGCTACTTATTAATGATTTACCTGAAATGCCTGAATCAACCGAGCTAGATGGCGTAGATGTTATTGTGAGATTACGTCAACAGGGTGTTTAGCTTCTGATAGATGGTAATAGTTCACCACTTTCTTGTGAGACTGTTAGCAGCACTGAGAGAATAGGGTGGGTAGACTGAGTTTGTGTTTTGGAATCTTCCTAACCCCAACGCAGATAATTGACAGATTAACTTACACCAGCCTTGAGCTGGTGTTTTTTTTGCCTCGACCTATCGAAGGTAGGTGAGGTATGCATGATGAACTCGAAGAGTGCTATGTTAGCCAGACAAAAATCAAAAAAAATTATATATTACCGCGGTTTTTAATTAAATCATCAACAACACTGGGATCGGCTAAGGTCGATGTATCACCTAAGGTATTCAAATCATTTTCAGCGATTTTGCGTAAGATGCGACGCATAATTTTTCCAGAACGTGTTTTTGGTAGACCCGGTGCCCACTGAATAATGTCGGGTTTTGCTATTGGGCCAATTTCTGTACGCACGAGTGCAATAAGTTCATTACGCAATTCTTCAGAAGGCTCGATGCCAATAATCGGGGTGACATAAGCATAAATACCTTGACCTTTGATGTCATGTGGATAACCGACCACGGCAGCTTCGGCAATGGATTCATGCAGTACTAACGCCGATTCTACTTCTGCTGTGCCCATGCGATGACCAGAAATATTTAATACATCATCCATACGGCCGGTGATCCAATAATCACCATCGGCATCGCGTTTGGCACCGTCACCAGTGAAATAATAGCCGGGGTAGGTTTTAAAATAGGTTTCAACAAAACGATCATGATCGCCATAGATAGTGCGCATTTGTCCTGGCCATGAACCGGTCATGACAAGTGCACCACTGGCTTCGGTCGTATCGATAAGCGTGTTATCAACCGTATTAATGATGCCGGGTTTTATACCGAAGAAAGGTTGTGTAGCTGAACCCGGTTTTAATGTGGTGGCACCAGGTAGCGGTGTAAGCAGGTGTCCACCGGTTTCTGTTTGCCACCAAGTATCAACAATCGGGCAGCGACCTTCACCGACGACATTGTAATACCATTCCCATGCCTCAGGATTTATCGGCTCACCAACAGTGCCTAGGAGTCGTAGTGATTTCCTTGAGGTTTTTGTTACGGGTTCATCACCTTCACGCATCAATGCACGTAGAGCAGTCGGTGCTGTGTAGAAGATACTGATATCATGTTTATCAACAACCTGCCAAAAGCGTGAGGCATCTGGGTAATTAGGTATGCCTTCAAAGAATACCGTGGTTGCGCCATTCGCTAATGGGCCGTAGAGCAAATAACTGTGACCGGTGATCCAACCAACGTCAGCCGTACACCAATAGACATCACCTTCTTGTAAATCAAAGGTGTATTTTGTAGTTATTGCTGCATACAAAAGATAACCGCCTGTCGTGTGTAAAACGCCTTTTGGTTTACCTGTTGAACCAGAGGTATAGAGGATAAATAGCGGATCTTCTGCATCCATTTCTTCAGGAGGGCAATTGTCAGAAGCATCCGCCATCGCGTCGTGATACCAAACATCATGATCGTCGTTCCAACTAACATCCTCACCAGTACGTTTAACCGTTAACACAGTATGCACATTGGGGCAGCCTTCAATCGCACTATCAACATTGGCTTTAAGTGGTATTTTTTTGTTACCGCGCACACCTTCATCTGCAGTGATAACAACACGACAATCAGAATCAAGAATACGGCCTTTTAAGGCTTCAGGAGAAAAACCACCGAATACAACAGAATGAATTGCGCCAATGCGCGCACAAGCCAGCATGGCATAGCCAGCCTCAGGGATCATCGGCATGTAAATACAAACGCGGTCACCTTTTTTAACACCGCGTTGTTTTAAGACATTAGCAAGTTTATTAACATGCCCATGTAATTCACGATAAGTGATTTTTTGATCATCATCGGGGTTATCGCCTTCCCAAATGATAGCAACTTGATCGGCACGCTTTTCAAGGTGACGGTCGATACAATTATAGGTTAGGTTAAGTTTGCCACCTTCGAACCAGCGAATGTGCAAGTCACTCGCATCAAAGCTGTAATCAGATACTTTGTCCCAAGGTTTACTCCAATCAAGAAATTCGTTAGCTTGCTCAGCCCAGAAACCATCTGGATCATCGAGTGAGCGTTGGTACATTGTTTTATAGTCATCTGCGTTGATATTTGTTTTAGCAGCAAAGCCAGCAGGGACAGGGTATTTTTTATCGCTCATGGATTACTCCAATTTGACTGTGTTTAATTTTTTATTTAAAACGCATTGATAAATCAATTGCGTGCACGTGTTTTGTTAATTCACCGGTTGAAATAGCATCAACACCGGTTTCAGCAATCGCATGTATGGTATCTGTTGTGACATTACCGGATGCTTCTAATGTGGCTTGCCCATTATTTATTACGACTGCTTCACGTAGCATATCCAAACTAAAATTATCGAGCAAAAGTATATCAGCCTTGGCAGTGAGTGCTTCTTTAACCTCAGCGAGTGTTTCAACTTCGACCTCAATGTTGGTATTAGCGTTTAAGCTACGTGCGGTATTAATTGCATTTGTAATAGAGCCTGCTGCGGCAATATGATTTTCTTTAATAAGGTAAGCATCGTAAAGACCGATACGATGATTGTGACAACCACCACAAGCCACAGCATATTTTTGAGCACGGCGTAAATTCGGAATGGTTTTTCGTGTGTCGAGAACGCGTGTGTTTGTACCGGCTACGATATTTGCATAATGATTAGCTACACTTGCTGTAGCTGAAAGCGTTTGTAAAAAATTTAATGCCGCACGTTCACCACTGAGGATAGCTCGAGAAGAGCCTTGTAGTGTGCATAACACTTGGTCGGTGATTACCTTCTCGCCATCTTTAACTTGCCATTCAACCACAATATTAGGGTCAAGCTGGTTAAATACTTCGTCAAACCACTTAATGCCACAAACAACTGCATTTTCACGACTAATAACCGTTGCGGTTGATTGTTGGGAGTCTGGTATTAGTGCAGCAGTAATATCACCATCACCAATATCTTCTTCAAGTGCGTGCGTTACATCACTGCGAATAACGTTATGTAAATCAGGTATGGACACTTATTTTAATATCTCAACAATTTTTAAATTATTAGTTGTCATGTGGTTTATGCTTTATATCCTATGATTGCTGGTGATTATACAGCAGATCAGCGAATTTTTTATTTCGGTGTTGTGAAGAAATCACGAGCTTATTTATGTTTTAGTAGCGCCGAATAGTCAGCGTATCACCACGTTGAGTGAACTCGAGATCTTTCAGAAAACTCATTCCCAGTAAAATGCCATCACCTTGCTCAGCTGGGTTGATGCTCGCAGGTATGTCATGCAACTCAATCTCACCTATGCTAATACGGTTAAGGCGAGTTGCATAGGCAGTAATTTGACCGTTTGCGGTATTGTAAACTTGGCCAATACCTCGCTTAAGGCCTAACTTATTGGCAAGCTCCCCCGGTATTGAAACATCACTGGCTCCGGTATCAACTAAAAAGGTGACTGGCTTGCCATTAATGTTGCCTGTTGCGACATAGTGCCCATAACGATTTCTTTGCAAAACAATCTCTTGTCCTCCTGCGCTACTAGAAAGGGTCTGAATTTGTTGATTGGGGTTATGTTGCGATTCTTCGTAATTCGCAAACCACCATGCAAGCAAGCCGAGTATGGATACCCATGCAAGTACCACCATTGTGATACCACTGCCGTGAGATTCTTCTGACTCTTGATTATCCATGTTTGTATGTTAACACCGCACTTGCATTGGTGTAAGGTTAAGGCAATTACTCTGTGGAAAATCTCTTGAACCGACTGCTCGTTAATATTGCTCGAACATTGCTTAATAGTGCCAAAGATCTGTTACCGATCATTGTTGTTATTGCCTTCTTTCAGCTTGTCATTCTGAAACAACCAATACCCAACTGGGAAGATATATTGATCGGCACTTTATTTGTGGTGATTGGTTTGGCCTTGTTTATCAATGGACTACAAGTGGCACTATTTCCTATTGGTGAAAATATTGCTTACGCCTTTGCTAAAAAAGGCAGTATTGTTTGGTTATTAATCTTCGCCTTTGCTCTGGGGTTCGGCACAACGATTGCTGAGCCTGCCTTGATTGCGGTTTCGGCGGAAGCGGCTAAGGTTGCGGCAAGTGCAGGGCTAATTTCTGATCTTGTCGACGCACGCGATAGTTATGCTTACGGGTTGCGTATCACAGTCGCTTTTTCGGTTGGTCTCGCAATCTTAATTGGTGTTATTCGTATTATTAAAGGTTGGCCACTGCAATATTTGATTATTGGTGGCTATGTGGGTGTGGTCATTATGACGGCTTTCGCACCTAAAGAGATAATTGGTATTGCCTACGACTCGGGGGGGGTGACCACCTCAACGGTAACGGTTCCATTGGTTACTGCATTGGGCGTGGGTTTAGCTTCAAGTATTCGCGGCCGTAATCCGATGATTGATGGTTTTGGCTTGATTGCATTAGCATCACTAACGCCAATGATCTTTGTTATGGCATATGGCATGGTGGTGCACTAATGGCCTTGTTATCACAATTACTTAATACCTTGTTACAAACTTTACTCGATCTGATTCCGATCATTGCGATTATTTTTGGCTTCCAGATTATTGTATTACGACAAAAAATTGCCAATTTTAAAAATATTCTTCTGGGTCTCTTTTATGTGTTACTTGGGCTTGGTTTTTTCCTTGTTGGATTAGAGAAGGCATTATTTCCATTAGGTAAATTGATGGCAACGCAATTAACGGATCCGGCTTTTATTTATTCTGGTCTAAAGTCGATACCCATTACATTGCATTGGGCAGATTATATTTGGGTATATTTATTCGCTGCTGCAATTGGCTTTTCAACAACCATTGCTGAACCATCACTGATAGCGGTAGCGATTAAAGCGAATAGTGTATCAGGCGGTACGATTGGTGTATGGGGCTTACGTGTCGCAGTTGCGATAGGGGTTGCCGCAGGAATCTCATTAGGCACATTCCGAATAGTGACGGGGACACCACTGCATTATTACATCATCGCTGGGTATATTATTGTCATCATTCAAACTATGCGTGCACCGAAGATGATTATTCCACTTGCCTATGATTCAGGTGGCGTTACGACATCAACGGTAACGGTTCCACTTGTTGCCGCACTCGGCCTTGGTCTTGCGGGAACAGTACCAGGGCGAAGTGTGATTATTGACGGCTTTGGCTTAATTGCCTTTGCCAGTTTATTCCCGATGATTACTGTTATGGGATACGCACAATTAAGTGAATGGCGATATAAGAAAAGTCAAAAAGTAACAAATGATAAAGAAAATAATTAATACGTTTAGTAACAGGAGGGTGGACTATGCATTTTAAATTACTGATTGCTCTAGTCGAAGATGAAAAAACCAATGAAGTGCTTGATGCAGCTCGTATGGCAGGTGCCACAGGTTCAACGGTCATTAGTCAGGCTAGAGGGGAAGGGATTAAGAAGGCAAAAACATTCTTTGGTCTTGATCTCGAAACACAACGAGACATGTTGCTGTTTCTCGTAGAAGAACATATGAGTCGAGATATTCTAGAAAAGATTGCGGAAATTGGGCAGTTTGATGACAGGCCAGGTACCGGCATCGCATTTCAAATTGATGTTGAAGATGCAGTGGGTGTAGGGCATCAAATTCAGGAATTGACAGAAGCAGTGGAGGAAAAGCTATGAGTGAAAAAGAGCTAGTGCGCGTAAGCGATGTTATGAAAGAAAAATTTGATCTGGTCGATGGTATAACGACAGTGAGTGACGCGCTTGAACGAATGACACATATTGAGAATAAGTCACTTATTGTTGATAAACGCCATGATGATGATGAATACGGAATTGTTTTATTGGCGGACATCGCGCGACATGTGTTGGCAAAAGATCGTGCACCAGAGCGTATTAACATTTATGAAGTTATGTCGAAACCAGTGATTACGGTTAATGCGAGTATGGATATACGTTATTGCGCAAGATTGTTTGATAAATTTGGGCTGACACGTGCGCCTGTGGTGCGTGGTGGTAAGCTGGTTGGAATGGTCAGTTATACAGATATGGTACTGAAAGGGATGGCAGGTCGGCGAGATTAATCAAGGGATTTTGCTAAACGTAACCCAGAAAAGATATGACGCTTGTCAGGGGTGTAAAAGTTCCGAAAACTACTTCGCTGAATACTGGTTTGGGTGTGTTGGCTACCACCACGTAGGCTATAGTGATTATCATCAAACCATGGTTTTGAATAATTATCGTAGGGAAAGGGGGTAAATCCAGGATAGGGGTGAAAGGTATTTTGACACCATTCCCACACATACCCGGTATTATTAAGTTCGCCAGATTGTTTCGCGACTTCCCATTCGTATTCATGCGGCAAACGGATATTGGCAAACTCACCTGAACTTGCGCTTAACCAATTTATAAATGCATTGGCTTCAAAGTAATTTATTCCTGATACTGCCGTGTTAGATTTTATATTTTCAGCACCTTTTGTTGTTACCTCATAAAACTCATTTTGCCCATTAGTCAGCCATGTTTCAGGTTGGTATATATTATTTTCTGCACGCCACTGCCATCCTTCTGGCATCCACCAAGCCTGATTCTTGTAGCCATCATCTTGAATGAAGCATAGCCAGTCAGAATTTGTGACAGGATGTTCAGCAAGTAGGAATGAATCAATATTGATTTTTTTCGGCGGCACTTCGTTATCAAATGCTTCAGAATGAGAAGGGCTGCCAACAGTAAAATCTCCGCCAGAATATTCATCAAATTTATATTTAATGGTGGCACTTTCAATAAACGAGTTCTTTTCTAATAGTACAGGCTGTATTTGTAATTGGCGTTGCGCTAATACCATGGCCATTGTTTCTATATGTTGGCTGTGATGTTGAATAAGAAACTGCAGTATATAATCATATTGGTTTAACTTGTGTTGCGTAAACTGGGTGCTAGGCTCATTTAAAATAAGTTGGTTTTCGTTAATGATTTTTTCACACCACTGCAAATGTTCATCTATTGGTGGTAAAGCAGGGCCACGTTTAGGTTTTATAATATTCTCGGGTATATAGAGCCATGCCAAGTCAGCAGTTAATGAGTCATCACCAAGGATAACTTCTCGCAACCAATATGATTCAATAAAGACACAGTGACCAACATGCCAGCCAAGCGGGCTAAGATCGGTATGATATTGAGTTCGATACTCAGTGTCATTAAGGGTTCTTGCCATCGCATGCATGGCAACATGGGTTTCACGCAATCTGTTTGCTAATGATGTTGTCATTTAAAGAGCAAGCAGTTCGGCGGGGTCGTTGTTGGATAAAATAAGAATGTGATGTTCAGGAACTGCTTGCCATGAATCGCTTTGGGTAAGTCGCTCAGATGCGATTAATTGTGCATCGGGAAAAAAGTCATCAGCTGCTGTATAATACAAAGATGGGCTGTCGTGATTGTAGCCATGACGAATGGCATAAATTACGTCGCCATCGGTGATAATAAGATTCAGTAAGGCTTTAGTATCATCCAGCCAAGCTTCAAGTAGCCCAAACATCTCTGAGCAGGCCTCTTCTATGGATAACTCATCATCATGACTGAGCAGCTCGCGTAATATGGCAAAAATATATTCAGAATCGGTGTTGCCCTGTATACCTGCTTGAATATTGTTACTTAAATACTCAGATATTTTGTGGCGAACATTTTCGGCAAAACCCTCAATATAGCCGTTGTGCATAAACAGTAGGTCTTCGTCGTAAAATGGTTGGGTGTTTTCATGATTAACCGAAGACCCTTCTGTTGCACTACGAATATAGGCTAGCCATAAATCTGATTCGAGGCTGCTACTCAAGCTATCAAGATTGGGATCTGACCAGATCGGCATGGTGCTTCGATAATTAACCGGCTGATTGTCAGTGTTGTACCAGCCAAATCCGTGACCATCGGCATTGACCTTGGCGTAGACTAATTCTTGGGGAGCATAGGATTGAACTACTAGGCTGTGAGCAGGTCTAGTTAAAAACTGGTTAAGATTAATCGTCGAGCCTAGATAGGCCGCCATTCGACACATTTTCAATTGTCCTTGATATTAGCTAGTTCGACAGCGTCTGGAGTAGATGTTAGCCTAATCCTAGCATCATAACCAACGTGCTTAAATAGTGAAGTAAGCCCTGTCAGAATAATGATAAGACAGCAGGAGTAAGAAATGGAGTTGGGAATTAAGAAGGAAGAAGTTGAGCAGCGCTTAAATTGTCAGAGAGTGTTACCTGCGCGAAGCGTACCATCGCTGTTAGACGATGTTAAAAAAGGTTTATTACAAGAACCACGACGCTTGCCTGCTAAATATTTTTATGATGACCACGGTTCGCAGTTGTTCGACAGAATTTGTGACACTCAAGAATATTATCCAACACGAACAGAAGATGCCTTGTTGGAATCTGTTGCCAAAGATATTATTCGGCACTGTCAACCAGAACATCTGGTTGAATTAGGTAGTGGCACCTCACGTAAAACACGTCGCCTGTTTGATGCTTGTGAAGAGCATAAATGCGAAGTGGAATATTGGCCTTTTGATGTTTGTGAAGAAATAGTTAAAGGCGCATCTGAAAGTTTGGTTGACGAATATCATTGGTTAAACGTGAACGGTTTGGTGGGAGACTATAATGCAGGGTTAGATAATTTACCCGAATTACCTGGTTCAAGTTTATATGTCTTCTTAGGCGGTACAATTGGTAACTTTGAACATGATGAGGGCGTTGCCTTTCTCTCGGAATTACGAAAATCCATGTCAGAGGGTGATACCTTGTTAATTGGTGCGGATCGTATTAAAGATATCGAAGTGCTGAATGCCGCATACAATGACAAAGAAGGTGTGACGGCGGCATTTAATTTGAATCTGCTTAATGTATTAAACCGAGAGGTTTCAGCGGATTTTGATTCAGGTAAATTTAAGCATCATGCTTTTTTCAATCAAGATAAATCTCAAATTGAAATGCACCTGATTGCAACAGAACCGCAAACAGTTAAGTTTCATGATTTAGAAGAGGAAATCGAATTTGCAGAAGGTGATAGTATCTTGACGGAAATCAGTCGCAAATTTACTCATTCATCATTAAGTGACATGTTAAAAGAAGCCGGTTTTGTATTGAGCAAACATTTTTCTCCAGATAATAATTATTTCTCACTGGTACTTGCGAGACCATCCGCTTAAAGTAAATTATGCAAATAGAACAAGGTATCTTGACCGAGGCGCGGCAACAGCCTTCTCCTAATTGTGATGAACGTTGTGATGATATTTCATTACTTGTGATACACGGTATTAGTTTGCCACCAGGAGAGTTTGGTGGACCGTGGATAGATGCATTATTTACAAATACCCTTGACCCAACCGAGCACGAATATTTTCAACAAATACATACCTTACAAGTTTCCAGTCACCTCTTAATTCGTCGTGATGGTGAACTTGTACAATATGTGCCGTTTCAAAAACGCGCATGGCATGCAGGTGAGTCGACGTTTAAAGACAAGGCTGCATGTAATGACTTCGCGATTGGCATTGAACTGGAAGGAACGGATGATATTCCTTACACAGATGCTCAGTATGAACAATTGGCGCGTGTTGTTTCCCATTTACAGCAGCGCTATCCAGCGATCACGGCTGAAAATATAGTTGGTCATTCTGATATTGCCCCCGGTAGAAAAACAGACCCTGGTGAGGCCTTTGATTGGTCTCGACTACGTAGCTTATTGTCTTAAAAACGAAGCAAATTGGCATCCGAAGGCATTTGTGGCGATAATACACTTATCTACGGTATGGTGAGTTGTTATGAGTTTGATTGCGATATTAATTAGTCTGATTTTGGAACGTTCGTTTCAGTCATTTCAGGACTATAGACAGTTTACGTGGTTTGAGACGCTAACAGATCGAATTAAGCAGTGGTGTGATGAGCGCAGTTGGCAGGGACCAACGGTTGTCTTATTAATTTTGGCTGCACCATTGCTGGTTGTGATTCTTATTAATAGCCTACTCGATGGCGTTATGCTGGGTTTACTCTCCTTACTATTTAGCACAGCAATATTATTTCTCTGTCTTGGTCCACAAGATCTCGATAAACAAGTGCAGGATTTTCTAACCGCTTGGGATGATGAAGATGAAGAAAGCGCACGTGCAGCAGCCAAGGAGTTACTCGGAGAAACACCACCTGAATCCCTGAGTGAGTTACAGCAGCGATTAATTGAACGTATTTTAATTACGGCGAACGAGCGTATTTTGTCGCCGATTATTTGGTTTACTGTTTTTGCGATGTTAGGTTCAGGGCCACTCGGTGCAGTGTTATATCGTCTGAGTTGTCACCTTCAACAACGTGTTGCCGGGCAGTCTGATGCTTTTGCGGTTGCTGTGAACCGTTTGTATGCAATCCTTGGTTGGCTACCTGCACATCTTGTTTCCTTATTGTTTGCAATGGCAGGTAGTTTTGTTGATGCCATTCAACTTTGGCGTGAACGCAGTGCTACATGGCGTGATGATTGGCAGCAGGCAGCATCACAAGCGGTTATTACAGCTGGTTTTGGTGCTTTACAAATATCGGCAGAGGATGTCACCGGTGATGAGGTTCCCCAACATGTACGTGCGGCTTTAGGATTAATTTTACGCAGCATTGTCATCCTTATTGTATTGATCGCGGTGATTACCCTAACGGTGTTTCGTGGCTAAATAACGTTTTCTCATCGCATCGATATGCTATTCCTGGTGGCTGCTTTCTAATTAGTTAAGTGCTGATGCCATTTCGAACGCAATGACGCAATCTAAGCAATTAAAATGCCTTCCGGAATGCCCTGTCTCCTTCGACGATTTTACTGTGTAAAATCAAGGCGTCGACATGCCATTCTTAATGGCTATTTTTAAATTAGTTAAGTACTGATGTCATTGCAAATATAGTGACGCCACCCGGAATGTCCTGTCTCCTTCGACGATTTTATTGCATAAAACAAGGCGTCGACATGCCATTCCTGATGGATGCTTTTCTTAATTCAGCATCAGTTATATAGTGATTGGATTATGCAATCGCGTTACTAATTCTTTGTAACGTGGGAACCTCAAGACTGGCTTTGTCTGCTAACGCTAAAGCGCGTGCTAAGCGATCAGGGGCACTGCGTCCCATGCAGCCGTGCTCGGGATCACCATTAAAGGCCTCTAACATGCCGGTGATTAAACGCTCACGATCAACATCATTTACATTGGTTAACCATGCTTGCAGTTGCATTACGTCATTGGCGACATCGCGTGCAAGTTGTTCGTGATTTTTCCATAATTCACTGACATTGCCACCTGCTTCAAGCCCAGCAATATTGGTAGTGAGGATGTAAACATTTTTTCTGACAAGCTCGTAACGAAGTTCATCAAGGTCGGCTGGAATAGTGGTTGGAATATCAATTGAGTCGAGTGCTGCGGCAATCAGTTTAGCATTAGGGCCAAAAACTGGTGAGGGGATGAGCACTTTATAATCCATGCCTTTTTTCTTTTCAAACCAAACAGAAATTACGGTTGGGTCACTGAGATCATGGGCATGCCAATCGCGCGGCAACAACTCATTTTGCAGTAAACCCAAACGATCCATCCAAAGAGTAGGAATTTGTTCCAACGTTGGATGTAAATCAGCCTCACCAACGGCAACCAAGACTAAGGCGGGTGTTGGTAATTCGTCGGCGACATTTTTAATCGACATGTCACGTGTCACAGGATAAACAGGGTGTCCAAGACGTAAAAAACCACGTGCAAATACACCGGCCATTTCGCCCATACCAATAATGACGATAGGATCTTTCATAATGACTGCCTTCTTAAAAATGGTTGTTTGGAGTATATCGAATTATCTTAGCGATTTGGTAGTGCAAGCAGAATTAATCTGAAGTGTAGGTAGTAATTCTTTATTCTTCACTGTGTCTTCCCGGTTGCCAAAGCACTTCGCTACCATTTTCGTGGCGTGCTAAAACACGTGCGATGACAAATAAGAGATCGGAGAGTCGATTAAGATAGCTAATCGCATGAGGCGAAAGCGGCTCGTCTCGGCTCAATGACACTGCACATCGCTCGGCACGTCGGCAGACTGTGCGGGCAAGATGGCATGTGGATGTTGCATGACCGCCTGCGGGCAAGATGAATTCCTTGAGCATGGGAAGCTCGGCATTAAATTCATCGAGAATTTCTTCAAGACGTGTTACATAACTGCTATTGATTTTATTATAATTGGGTACAGAGAGTTCACTGCCAAGATCAAATAAATCATGTTGCACGCCGTCTAAACATGTCTTTACCTCATCGGGTAGAGAATAAGCAAGCACCATACCAATAACACTATTGAGTTCATCGGTTGTGCCATAGGCCTCAACGCGCAAGCTATCTTTGGCAACACGAGAACCATCACCAAGGCCTGTGTCACCTTTGTCACCCGTGCGGGTATAAATCTTTGATAGGCGGTGTCCCATGAAATTCTCTTTGTCGCGAATGATATTGAATTAACTTTATTATAAAGAATTATTAGCCTAGGGGTTAGGCCGCTGTGCCTGTATTGTCGAAAGCCTTTTCCGCAACAGCAGGACGCGCATAATGATAGCCTTGTCCACACTTCACACCCAAGTGTAGCACGGCTTCACGCAGGGTTTCGTTTTCAATACTTTCAGCAATACTTACCGCGCCAAAGGAAAGAGCAAGTGCGTGAATGTGTTCAATAATCGTATGGTCTGCATGGCTGTCGAGCATTTTGCTAACAAAGTCGCCATCGATTTTTAAATACTCAGGGCGGAACAACCGTAGGTAGTTATAGGTTGAGTAACCTTGCCCGAAATCATCTAATGCAAGTTTACAACCGACAGCACGCAATGCTTGAATATCATCAAGCAAAGATTTTGTTAACTTGATTGTTTCGCGTTCTGTAATTTCTATAGTGACAGGACGACCCGCTTCACAGGCCGGTTTAATTAATTTTAATAATTCATCACCAAAGTTACTATCATTGAATGATGTAAGACTGATGTTCACAAACAATTCAACATCAGGTGGAGCAAGCTCAAGTGCTTTACCGATAACGCAGAGATCTATTTCTCTTACTAAGCCAAGGTCTTCAGCAACCATAATAAATTCGGCAGCAGAGAGATGTACATCTCCTCGTTTCATGGTGGCGAGCACTTCATAGGCAATGGGGTCGCCGGAGTGCAGATCAGTAATAGGTTGGAAGGTAGGAATAATATCGCCTTCTTCAATCGCATTGCGTAGTTCAAAGCCACGGCTAAATACTTCCATAATGCCTTGGCTGATATCGATAGAAAGCACTTCAATATTACCACGATGACGACGCTTGGCCTGATATAAAGCAACATCTGCTGCGCCAATAAGCTCTTGCACTGAATTGCCGTGGAAAGGCGCGATAGACATACCAATACTCGCGCGTAACTGTAAATGCCCCACCGGGAGACGCACGCGTGATTGGTTTAACGCATCTAGTGCATTCTGACAAAGCTCACGTGCTTCATCTATTTCAGTATCAGTAAACAGAAGTGCGAATTCATCACCAGCCAACCGCGCAACAATATCGTGAGCACGAAGTAGTTTGCGTAGCATTTTTGCGGTAGTTTTTAACACTTGGTCACCGATCGGGTGTCCATAGGTATCGTTAATAAATTTAAAACCATCAATATCCAGTAAGGCTAAACAAAGTGATTTACCTTTGTTTAAATTTTGCGGTAACTTTTGGGAAAGAATTTTTTCAAAATGTCGGCGGTTATAAATACCTGTTAATTCGTCTGTGATGGAAATTTTATAAAGTTGTCGGCGATGTCTTTCTAATGTTTGGGTGAGTTCGTAACGTTCACTTATGTCATGGAAACGGCCAACCACACCGAGTAATTTGCCATGATTATTAAATGTGGCATGTGCATCCAGTTCAACGCGAATCGGTTTGCTGCCCGACGAACGGATTTCTATTTCTGCACTGCTGATATCAAGACCGGTTAGGGCATCCTTTTGGAAAAGTTTGCGGTCTTCTAATTCGGGTAGAAAATCAGAAAAGAACTTACCAAAAGAGTCGGTTGCATTATAACCAGTGAGTTGTTGCCAAGCAGGGTTAAGAAAAGAAATAGCACCTCGGTTATCAAGCTCAAACATGGCTTCGCGCATATTGTTTACCAGTGAACGTAATTGCTGTTCATTGGTGAGTAGTTTGTCTTGAGTACGCTGAAGGTTGGTAATTTGCTCTGACATGAGCCGTGCGCTTTCTGTAAGTGCATTACCTAAATCCTGAATCTCATTGTAGCTGGTGTGAGGGGTAACAATATGTTGTTGCCAATCACCACGACCAATGTGTGCAGCGATCTTTACTAGGCGTTTGAGTGGAGCAGTAAATCCTGAAATAACCCAGTAGGTTATTGCCAAACCAATAATCAGCAGTCCAATTAAAATAAGTAGGTTGTTAATGAGTATGCCGGTGAGGCGCTGCCCGATAGGCGCATTGGACAGTTTTATTTCAAGCGAGCCCTTGCTAATATTATTTTCATATAAGGCAGATTCAAGCACGATATTGGCTTCATCTTCGGTGATAAATAGCTTTACAAATAAATTGGGAGGCGGTTCATTTTGATCGAGTGAATAGATCAGGGTGCCTGTACGGTTACTGACAAAGACGCCAGCAATAGCCGTATTCTCAATTAGGTTGTCGAGATATTTTTTTAGATTAGTCGCATCACGTGCCGCAAGCATGCGTAACACATTGGGTTCAGCTAAGGTCATTAGATTGCGAGCGAGATTGCGCTGTGAGTCAATTTCAGTACGTGCGGCTTGAGTTACAAGAAAGAAACCAAGCAGGGTAATACCCAATACTTGCATTAGGGTGAAGGCAAGCACGAGGCGTCCACGGAGTGTACTTGGCAATTTGAGTTTCACAGAAATTCCTAGTAGATGTCTTTTTGCTATTTACCGCATGTTACGCGGTTAGCCCCCATGCTTTATATTATGGACGCTATAGGCCATTCTGTCACTGTTATGGATTTAACTTATTGAATTAAATAGTAATAAGGACGGTTTCGATAACTAACGTAAGCTGATCTGCTGCCAACCGGCCTGTTTCGCGTGGGCGGTAAGGGCATCGTCCGCATCGACAGCAACGGGGTGATTGACGAGTTTCAGTAATGGTAAGTCATTACGCGAGTCGGAATAGAAATAGCTACCATCAAGATCATGTTCGTTGCTTTGTAGCCATTCATGTAGACGTTCTACTTTGCCCTCTTGGAAACAAGGGGTGCCAGCAACCTTACCGGTATAACTGCCATTGATTATTTCAGGTTCTGTGGCAAGCAAGTTATCGATGCCATAGGTGGCAGCAATCGGTTCGGTAACAAAGCGGTTGGTTGCAGTGATGATCAATAAGGTATCGCCTTTGTCACGGTGTTCATCAAGTAGTTGGTTTGCCTTGGGTAATATCAGTGGAGCAATCACTTCATCCATAAATTGTTCACGCCATGCTTGTAGAGTTGGCATATCATGCTCAGCTAAAGGTGCTAGAGAAAAGGCCAAGAACTCAAAAATGTCGAGTTGACCGGCTTTATATTCATCATAAAAGCGCTGGTTTTCACTTTCATACCAATCAGCATCGACAACACCGAGTTTGACGAGGAAGCGCCCCCAGAGGTAATCGCTATCATCTGCTAGTAAGGTATTGTCTAAATCAAAGATCGCTAAGCTCAAGATGTTTCTCCCAAAATATGGGGCGGTAGCATAGGAAACCTTGCAAGAAAGAACAACCTCTATATTCGCTAATATTCGTAATTGATGGTGAGGGATAATCGTGTGACAATCAAAGCAAGATGATTGGGTGAGGCAGTATTTGTGATAGATGAACAAGGTTTCAGGGCTAATGTAGGTATTATCCTATGTAACCAAGAAAACCGCTTACTGTGGGCGCGACGTATTGGCCAAAATGCGTGGCAATTTCCACAAGGTGGTATTCGTGAGAATGAAACTGCTGAACAGGCACTATATCGCGAGCTTGATGAGGAAGTCGGTTTACAGCCAGAACATGTTGAATTACTTTCTAGTAGCCGTGATTGGCTTCGCTACCACCTGCCAAAACAACTGATTCGCCATGACTGTAAGCCGCTTTGTATTGGACAAAAACAACGTTGGTTTTTGTTACGGTTGATAGGTGAGGATGAAGATGTTTGTTTAGATACCGATACGCGACCAGAATTTGACCATTGGCGTTGGGTTGATTACTGGCACCCGCTTGAGGAAGTCATTTATTTCAAACGTGATGTTTATGAAATGGCTATGAAAGAATTTGAGCCAATTCTTTTCCCACGCTGAATGTTAACGGCCAATATTTTTAATAAATATCTTTGAGTTGCGCTGGTAGTTATATAAAGAACGCCGCTTACTTGGAAGTGACTTTATATCAGTAGCCTTAAATCCCCGTTCACGGAACCAATGTGCAGTATGTGTGGTAAGCACAAACAGCTGTTCTGCATTCTCGGTTAAAGCTTGTTGTTCAATCCATGCAAGCAAGTGATCGCCCCTACCTTCATTTTGGTAGTCTGGGTGTACGGCTAAACAAGCTAATTCTACCAGCCCTTTTTTAGCCGTTGGGTATAATGCTGCACAGGCAATCACCATGCCGTCACGTTCGACAACAGTAAATTGAGTAATTTCAGTTTCTAAACGTTCACGTGAACGCCTTACTAGGGTGCCGTTTTCTTCTAAGGGGGCAAGTAACTCAATAATGCCACCGACATCATTAATCTCTGCTTGGCGTATGCCTTCGTAAATATCATCAGTGATCAAAGTGCCCACACCATCGCGCGTAAATAGCTCGAGAAGTAGGCCACCATCAATGTGTTGATCAATTAAATGTGCTCGTTGCACGCCATGCCGACAGGCATGAATGGCGCTCTGCATATCTCGCGTATAGGTCTCGTTAAGATTCTTTTGTTTATTTAAAAATTGTTCGGCCTCACTAACAGAGAACTGCCGTAATAATTTTTTACGTGCAGCCTTAGTGCCATAAGCACCGGTTAGGGTAATGAGTTTATCCGCTTGCAGCTGAATGGCTGTGCTACTGGCAAGCTCATTTAAGGCGAGGTTAAAAATTTCCCCGGTGGGCGAATAACCAAGCGGAGATAATAAAACTATTGAGTTATGAGCATGTTGTTGCTCAATTCCATTGACATCGATGCGGCGTACTACACCGGTGTGCTGATAATCGACACCGTCATGAATACCGAGTGGTTGTGCTGTAACAAAATTACCCGATGCAACGCGTATTTTTGCACCTGCCATTGGCGAGTTAGCCAGCCCCATTGAGAGCAAGGCCTCTATTTCAACACGGACACTGGCGCTAGCCTGTTTTACGCAGGGTAGCGCTTTGTCATCGGTCACACGGAGGTGATTAATGTAGTCGATGGATGCGCCAGCTTCTTTAAGCCGTTGCTCAATTTGTGGGCGCGCGCCATGCACTAATACCAGTTTCACACCAAGACTATTGAGCAGCGCTAAGTCATGGACTAAGTGGGCAAAATTTTCACCCGCAACCACATCACCATCAAAGGCAACCACAAACAAACGTCCACGAAAGGCGTGGATATAGGGTGATGATTGTCTGAACCAGTCAACGAATTGCTGGTGTTGTGGCGTTTTACTCACGGTGTTACTCCTTGTTGGGCGTGATTATAGCTTTAATTAAACGTACTTGACGACGTTTGTTCACCTTATTTATTAGCAAGAATCGATAGGTTTTGGTTAAAAATAGCGGTCTTTTTACAATCCGTGACAAATCGTATAAATAAATCAATAAGTTACAAAAGAATATCATTAAAGGACTCATATTTAACGTCGATACAGTTAGTAAGCCTGCAGGAAAACCGTATTGCAGGGGTAGGAGGTTTGATATGCATAACCGGAAGAATAAGTTATTGGCAATATCGCGTCGTGGCGACTGGAAGTACGGTCGATCGATTTTTTCCTTTTTAATTCTACTGACCTGCCTCGTTGTGGCGGGCAGTGCTGATGCGGCATCGCACCAAAAGTTAGACCAGCAACAAATGGCGGTTCAACAACATGTTGATCCAATACTGGCTCAAATGCTCAAACATGCTTTGGTTGATTATGCGAATGGTCGCTTTGAAAAGGCGCACCAGCGTTTGTTGCCCTTGGCACAGCAAAATATTGCCGATGCACAATATTATCTTGGTACCATATATGATGATGGTCGCGGTGTAGAAATAAGTTCATCAATGGCGGCATATTGGTATCGGCGTGCAGCGAAGCTTGGTCACGTCAGTGCGCAATATAATATCGGTGTTGCACATGCGAGTGGCGATGGTGTGCCACAAAGTATTATTGATGCCGTACGGTGGTGGCGAGTGGCAGCTATCTCTGGCAGTGTGAATGCGCAATTTAATCTTGGCATTATGTATCTACGTGGTGAAGGTATCCGTCAAGATCCCATTGAGGCCGTACGTTGGTGGGGTAAGGCAGCAGAGCAAGGTGATCCTGCTGCACAATACAATCTCGGTGCTTTATATGCGAATGGTCAAGGTGTATCACGTGATGTGAAAACGGCGCTTAGTTTGTGGACGTTGGCGGCAGCACAAGGTTTTGAACAAGCGATTGTTGCTCTGCGCGATTATCACTCACTGAATTAATTTAGTCAGCCGGTACGGTACGATCTTTAGCCCAGTTCCGTAGTTCATTAATCTTCTCGGCCATGACAATGGAAAGTGGTCGAGTTGATTGCAACTCACTTAATAAATGTTGGGTCTGCATATTTTCATCAAGTGCGTGCGCAGAATATAAAGCAGCAACGACAGCCTGTTCTATTTCAGCACCAGAAAAACCGTCACTTGCCTTAACTAACACGCCCAGATCAAATTCATTAGATTTTAACTCTCGTTTTTCTAAATGGATATTGAAAATTGTCCAGCGTACATCTGGTTGAGGTAGATCGACAAAAAATATTTCATCAAAGCGACCTTTACGAATAAGCTCAGGTGGCAGGCGTTCAATATCATTTGCCGTTGCAACAACAAATACAGCAGCTTTCTTTTCTGACATCCAGGTTAATAGCGTTCCTAACATGCGGCGAGAAGTGCCACCGTCGTTATCGCCTACAGACATCCCTTTTTCTAACTCATCCATCCAGAGTACACAGGGAGCCATGACTTCCGCGGTCTTTAATGACTCGCGCAGGTTACGTTCACTTTCACCATGAAACTTATTGTATAGCGCACCAAAATCAAGTCGTAATAAAGGCACATTCCAAATACCGGCAACCGCTCTAGCCGCAAGACTTTTGCCACAGCCTTGTACACCGAGAAGTAATGTCCCTTTTGGTGTATCAAGACCTTTATTCTCAACTTCGCCATGAAACACATTACGGCGTTGCTTTAACCATTCGGTTAACTTATTTAAACCGCCTACATCAGAAAAACTTGCCGTTTCATATTCAAAGGCCAACACACCATTATCATTTAATAGATCGTATTTCGCTTGCATAACAGTGGGCAGATCGCTTTGTGTCAAAGCGCCATCATCATAAATAGCATTGCGAATTAAACGACGCGCATCACGGAGAGTTAAGCCGGCGAGATTATTAATCATGGCATCAAGTGTTTTACGATCGGTATGAACTTGCTTGCCGGTATTCTTTTTTGCCCATTCATCGGCGGTATCACGAATGAGTTTTTCAAGTTCCTCATTGTTTGGCATTGATAGCGAAAACTGTGCCGTAAATTTTTGCAATTCGTCGGGTACTTCAACTTCATGGCTAATTAAAATGACATGCGATCCGGTTTCTTGGTGCATAAGGGCAATGTCTTTAAGTAGCCTTACATGCATCGGATCATCGAGGTAGGGGTGAAAATCGGCTAGTACATAAATTGCATCTTTTTGTGATGCTTTGATATGACGCAATACCTCATCAGGTTGTGAGTTATGTCGTTGTGGATCGAGATCGATATCAACGCGTTCCAGACCCTCCGTCACCGTCCATTTGAAGAGTGGCTTAGCGAGTTTTAATGTCTGTTGAGTCAGAATATCGAGTACGCGGCGTTCTTCATGAGACTCAATAACAACAATTGGAATATGGGATTTTAGGATTAATTCAAGATCATGATTATTTTGCATAGGTGGACTTATTTATTGTTATTTTCAGGTTATTTGAGTCTATCGCGTTGTTAAGCGAACAGGAAGAGAGCGCTTCTTTGAAGAAATTTATAATAGAATCAGTCTATTCTTGACTGACTTTGTCGGGAATTGTAATCTCCTACATATGTAGAAGGTATTGAAGTCGGAGTTTAGATGAAAATTTCATCAAAGGCGCGTCATGCAATTCAGTCAATGTTGCAGCTGGCGATGCAAGTTAATAACAAACCGCTTACCTTAGCTGGATTAACAGAGCAGCAAGGCATTTCTTCATCTTATCTAGAACAGCTTTTTGCTAATTTACGAGAAGCGGGTTTTGTTGAAGGTGTACGAGGGCCGGGCGGAGGTTACTGTTTAGCAATGGATGTTGCTGATATTAGCATCGGTGATATTGTTATGGCCGTTCATCCGAGCCACCTTAAACGGCCTCCACAGTCGGGTTATGGCGTGAGTATTTACAACGATATGTGGTGGGATCTGAGTGAGACCATTCAGGATTTTTTAATGACCATTAGTCTTGCTGAATTAATGGAACGTGAAGATGTACAAACCTACTTACATCAGCAACGCCTATTTCAAGAAAAACTATCTGTACGCGTACCAATCAACGAAACACGCAAACAAGCATAAAGTTTTATCGTTTTTGTGACTTGGTTCACAGAGTGGAAACACGACTGTGAACGGGTTCATGTTTTCTCATTATCTTGGTTGTTATGGTTCTTCTCTAGTTTGCATAGATGCAACGAGGAGGAAACATGCCGCAAGCAGTTGAACAACTTTTTAATGAAATGAGTTCGTCACAACGTTTCGAAGAATCCATTCGTAATGAGATTAATTACTTTAGTTGCTGTCTTGATGAGATTCGTCTTAGCGATAACGGCGAATACAAAGCACTTACGCCAATTTATGAAAGCCTGTTAGCGCATCGACAACGTCAACTTGAACGCATGATTGCGCAGCAAAATTAATAAAACCTATCCGTGTTGTAACTCTAGTTGGTTGTGTTTATTTAAGGTGCCTTTGGGCACCTTCTTTTTATTTTCCTAAATGCTTATTCATAAAATGCGTAGCGCGTTGAATCGCATCTTTTGACGCGAGGTCATCTGCGAAGTTACGTACATTATCCGGACGAAAATCAAAACCACGACCAACCCCTGGATAAATAATTAACCTCGCATCAACTTTATTTTCTTGCATGACTTTAATTGCGGCTTCAATAGGGCGACGACGTTGGTACTGTTCTTTTTCACCAATGAAAATCAATGTTGGTATTTTCATGTCGTTGGCTTCGACCGCATATTGGTAAACCTGCGCCGGCTCAGGCAAGTTAGGATCTTGCATATGCGGGTAATAAGAAACGTAGCACGCTAAATCATTTTCTTGGCGTTTAAATTTAACAGCCACTTTAATCGTGTAGTAACCACCACGTGTATGTGAGTAACTGCATGCTTTTTTGCTACTAATATCTTTACGTGACAGCAAGTAAGTTAATATTTGGTTAACATCACCTTCTAGGGCGTAGTCATGACCAATAGGGTAACTATCAAGCAAACGCCCCTTATAAACATCACCGGCAACAACAACAAATCCGCGTGCGGCAATACGTTTTACATGAAGTTGAATGAGATCATCAAGACCACGCCGACCGTGTTGAAATAAAATAGCAGGATACTTTTTATTGTCATCAGGTCGTGCAACCATCACAGGAATTTCGTTGTCATCGTGGTCAACCGATACCCATGTGGTTTTAATTTTATGATTGCTTGGTACTTCAAGTTGGCCTTGTTCCCACCAATCATTGCTCCACCACCAAGGTTGTTCGCTTGCGGCGAAGCTAATAGAGGCAATAGTAAGCAGCGAAATGCTAGTTAATAGGCGGGTAAGTATGTTCATTACAGATTTTCCGATAGCTATATTTTGTAAATTTGAGGCGAATCATACCTGTTGATTAGGCATTTGTCAGAAAATTATATTTGCCCGCGCAGCGTAATTAACACCCCAAGTGTGACCAGGGTGATAATCCAAAAAGCAATATAACTGGTAATAGATTGACGGGCAGCTTGTTGGTCAAGCCAGGTACGTGGCTTAATACCTAAGAATAAGAAGCCGAGTTTTGCGGCTAGATTGACGCTTACAATATTCACCGCAAGTAATAGCCCCGCTCCCGTGGCTAAACCGTAGTGACCACTGCCCAACATAAAGCCCAGTGTTGCGGCAGGCGGTAGCAATGCAACGGCGACCATCACACCGACGAGTACGCTGGATAAACCGCTGGTCATTGAAAGTACAGCGGCGGCACCGGAGGCAAGCGCTAGGGCTATTGAACCGAGGCCAACGTTAGTGCGTGATAATAATTCTTGGCTGCTGACCTCGTAAGGCCACCACCAGCCAAGTAAGGCACATAGCAGCATGGCAAAGGCCATGCCGATGAGATTTGTTTTGAGTGCCTGCCAAATAAGTGCATTATCACCAAGCGCGCCACCGAGTGCGAGCGCGATGTTTGGACCAAGAAAGGGAGCAATGACCATTGCACCAATGACGACGGCCACATTGTCTTCTAATAATCCCACCATCACGACGATGGTTGATAAGAAAACCAGTAATAAAAATCGTCCATCCAGCTGACTACTTTGAGACACCGTATTATAAAGTTCCTCGCGACTGAGGGCGGTTTTGCGACGGCTCTTGTCATCGTCATTACTATCATCGAGACGCGGCAGGCTTACTTCAACGGGGGTAACAATAATGCGAGCATTATCATTGGTGCTGAGTACCGCTTGTAGCGCATCGAGCACGGCTTGGCGTGAATCAGGGCTAACCAACATACGTACGGCACAGCGCCCATCTTCAGCAATGGCACCTGACCAGTGATCAACCACGGATTGTTGTTCGGCAATACCGAGAATTGTATCGAGGTGCCCGTGATCGGCAATAACTTCAATGATTTTCATAGTCAGCATGCCTCAACCCGAAGTGGGTCAAGGCATGAGATAGCGGTTAATTGAACGCTTGGCCGGGTTTAGCACCAAAGACTTTCTTCAGAATGATGGCAAGTGGACAAAATCGGGTAAAGCCGGCTTGTAACATATTGGCACCGACAAAAACGGTTAACCACATCCAGCGTGGATCGTGATATTGGGTTAATGCAACACTGACTAGAATCATGATGCCAGCAAATGCCATAACAATACGGTCGATACTCATGGGTAACTCCTCATTAATGCTTTAATTTATAGCCGCTGTAACGCAGCGTTTTCCCCTCTTTTCTGCTATCCTTTGCGGCCTGCGAGGCTGGCGAGGTTTCCCCAGTTTGCCTGAGAAGGCACGCAAAGCAAAGTCTATAGTCGAAATGGTTAAATTACTATTGAAATCAGGGCGCTAAACGCGACCGGAGTGAAAAATGAGCAAGAAACTGAATAAATATAGTTCCCGTATCACTGAACCGAAATCACAAGGCGCCTCACAGGCCATGTTGATTGGCACGGGTTTAAGCAGCAGTGATTTGAGCAAGCCAGAGGTTGGTATTGCCAGTGTTTGGTGGGAAGGTAACACCTGTAATATGCATTTGAATGACCTTGCTGCCGTGGTTAAAAAAGGTGTGGTTGAGGCCGACATGGTGGGTATGCGCTTTAATACTATCGGTGTCTCCGATGGTATCTCGATGGGTACATCCGGCATGGGTTACTCGCTGCAATCACGTGAAATCATTGCTGACTCAATTGAAACGGTGATGGGTGGCCAGTGGTACGATGGCTTGGTTGCCATTCCCGGTTGTGACAAGAACATGCCCGGTGCCTTGATTGCCATGGGGCGCTTAAATCGCCCTGCGATCATGGTTTATGGCGGCACCATCAAGCCGGGTAACCTAAATGGCCAACCGCTTGATATTGTCTCAGCCTTCCAAAGTTATGGTGAATACATTGCTGGCAAAATCTCCGAAGAAGAACGCCAAGGAATTGTAGAAAAATCCTGCCCCGGTGCAGGTGCCTGTGGCGGCATGTACACAGCCAACACCATGGCCTCCGCTATTGAAGCACTTGGTATGAGCCTACCCTACAGTTCTTCAACGCCTGCGGTTGATCAAGGCAAATTGGATGAATGTCGTGCCGCGGGGGCAGCAGTGCGTAACCTGCTTGAGAAAGATATTAAACCACGCGACATTATGACGCGTGAGGCATTTGAAAATGCCATTGTGATCATTATGGCACTCGGTGGCTCAACCAACGCGGTATTACATATTATTGCTATGGCACGCGCGGTTGATGTTGACATCAGTATTGATGATTTCCAATCGGTTTCTGATCGCATTCCGTTTATTGCTGATCTAAAACCATCCGGTAAATACGTGATGGAAGACCTGCACAATGTCGGCGGTACACCAGCGGTGATGAAGTACTTGCTTGAAAAAGGCATGCTTAATGGCGACTGCTTAACCTGTACCGGTAAAACCATTGCAGAGAACTTGGCAGACCTGCCTGCACTCACAGCAGGCCAAGAGGTTATTTTGCCTATTGAAAACCCGATAAAAGAAACCGCGCACATTCAAATTTTGAAAGGCTCACTTGCACCGGGTGGTTCGGTTGCCAAAATCACGGGTAAGGAAGGGCTGCGTTTTGTTGGGCCGGCACGTGTTTATGATTGTGAAGAAGATATGCTTAAAGGTCTGGAAGACGGTAAGATTCAAAAAGGCGATGTCATTGTTATTCGTAACGAAGGACCAAAAGGTGGCCCCGGCATGCCAGAAATGCTCACGCCAACATCTGCGATTATGGGCGCAGGCCTAGGCAAAGACGTTGCCTTGATCACCGATGGTCGTTTTTCGGGTGGCTCGCACGGTTTCATTATTGGTCATGTTGTACCAGAAGCCCAAGAAGGTGGCCCAATTGGTTTGGTGAAAGATGGTGACGAAATCACCATTGATGCCGCAACGCGCATCTTGGATGTAGCCGTGTCTGATGAAGAAATGGCCAAACGTAAAGCGGAATGGGTGATGCCACCTTACAAGGCAACGCGCGGTACGTTATATAAATTTATTAAGAACGTTAAGACCGCATCAGAAGGGTGTGTCACTGACGAGTAATGTTTTGTAACTAACGCCGTCATTGCGAGCCCGATTTCATCGGGCTGCGCAATTTTTAAGGAGAAGAATAGATGAAAGTAATCCGTGTTATTTTCTTTGCGCTTCTTTTGCTTAATTATTCTTTACCATTGCATGCCGACCAGCTCGACAAAGCAGACTCGGCGGTTGCCAACGTCTTATTTGAATACGATGGCAGTGAAGAATACGCTACCTACAAAGCCAATGAAGACGGTTCGGTAGATCTCATCTTTGCCCGAAATACCCCTGATAATCTATACGAAGACATACTCACTAAGTTACAAAACCACCCCCATATCAGCAGCGTGCTGGCGAGTAAGGGTGGACCTGCTTGTAAGGCGTTTTAAAATATATCTTCTAACGGACTTTTAACGCCTGAAGCGCCTTTTTTCATTACATGCGTATAGATCTGGGTTGTTTTTACATCTTTGTGACCGAGTAAATCCTGTACTGTACGAATGTCATAACCGTTTTCTAGCATATGTGTCGCAAAGCAATGCCTAAAAGTATGGCTACTAATTCTTTTTGTTAATCCGATATGGAAGGCAGCTTTTTTTATTGCACGGGAAAACCCTCTTTCATATAAATGATGACGTCTTATTATGCCACTTCGTGGATCGATAGAGCGCTTCATTGAAGGAAAAACATATTGCCACACCCATTCCTTTGCTGCATTTGGATATTTCCGATGAAGTGCAAAAGGTAGATAAACCTCACCAAACCCTTCATTAAGATCTTTATTATGTATTTGGCGTGCTTTAGCCATTTGCTCAATGAGTTCATCAATAATGTTTGATGGTAAAACGGTTACTCTATCTTTATTTCCTTTACCTGAACGAACAAGAATTTGCTTATAGTCAAAATTAATATCTTGAACACGTAAGCGAAGTAATTCCATTATTCGCAAGCCCGAGCCATAAAGTATTTTAGCTAGGAGTTGATGAACACCAGACATTTCGTTAATGAGAAGACGTACCTCAGAAGGTGATAAAACAGTAGGAAGATATTTTGGACGTTTGGCACGAACCACGTTATCAATCCAATCAATTTCTATGTTTAGTACTTTCTTATACAGAAAAAGAATTGATGATAGCGCTTGATTTTGAGTAGACGCTGCGACATGCTTATCGGTAGCTAGATATGAGAGAAAAGCTTCAACTTCAAGCTTTCCCATTTCTAAAGGATGCTGCTTCTTATGGAAAAGAATATATCGTTTAATCCAATGAATATATGTTTCTTCTGTACGAAGACTATAGTGCCTAATGCGAAGAGCTCGTTGCACCTGATCGAGCAAACGTGGTTCTATCATAGTCGCCTCCTTGCAACTGTTTTAGGTCCAATATCATTCCATGTATATTGGTAAGTATATGATAGTATTGGACACAAGAAAAAAATCAAGGGTTTTATTCGACCTAAAAGGCCAGTTACAACTGGCTTTATAGGTCCACGACTTATAGTTATAGCGGTACGGATAGATCGAGACGAAACTCAACAGCAACATAGCAGTATAAGAAAAAGGCTGACACTAAA